>JAEEGL011864552.1_pt1 | contig 12317 bp, 11 predicted proteins | sample 9134231 | NCBI WGS metagenome assembly JAEEGL01 (sample SAMN16246548, study PRJNA631951) | gut metagenome | biome: gut microbiome; feature: rumen; material: fiber-attached | host: Bos | place: Iran: Karaj | collected 2018-10 | reverse complement strand
TAAGTTTAAGTTTTGTTTATGTTTAGTAGCGTTTAAGGCGTGACTTCTTCTGTTTCCAGTTAATCCTTTTCTTGCTGTTAATTTAACTGCCATGTTTCTTTCCCTCCTTAACAATTCCAGTTGATTATACCAAATTATAGGGCTTTAAGTCAACTTTTTTTATAGTTTTAGCTTTATTTCTTTGCTTCTTTTTTTAATATCGATTAAATCGTTTTTAAATTCTATATCTATTGGATCATTTTCTGCAACATTTGCGTATTCAATAACGTTTGTTAAAGCATTTTCATCTTTGATTGCAGATATTAATGATTCAATATACATTTTATCAATTTTTTTATCTAATTTGTTCATTTCTTTAGATATTGTATCATCGTATTCTTTGCTTTTTAATTCTGTTATTTTGTATTTTATTTCTTCTTCTAATTCCTCATTATAATTAGATTGATATTCATCTGTATTATCTCCTGCTAGTAAAGCAACTTTATAACTAATACTTTTATATAATTCATTGAAATCTACTGGAATTTCAATTGTTTCAAATTTTTTTTGATCTTCTTTAGTAAGTGCAAAGTATTTTTCTAAAGTTTCAAAAGTGTAGATTAAATTGTATTTATAATCTATTAGTATATTTTTTAGATGTTTATTATTAGTTTTTTGAATTTCTTCTTCAATTCTATTTAATAATCCAATGTTTATTATTTCATCTTTGAAATATTTTGCATCGTTTTTAATTTTTTTAGTTAATAATTCTTCTTCAGTTTCTTCTTCTGTTCTTTCTGGGTCTATTTCTCCCGTATATTTGTCCATTAGTTTTTCTAATTCACTGTAAGGAACCATTGCAGATTTTCCTGGAAGAGAAACCTGTACTTGAGTTTCATAGAATCCATTTTCTTCTTCGTATTCAATTTCTTCATTTTCATTATCAAATGATTCAACTCTTTTTAATGAATAATCTCTAAATCTTGCTAGTAGTCTTTTGATTTTATCTTTTTTATATAAGTTCGTTTTCTCTAATATTTCTTCTATTTTATCAAGTAGGTCTTCATCTTCACTATTTTTTACTTCATAATTTAAGTTACAAATTTGGTCAATTAGATCTTTCATTTCTTTTGAATTTAAATTATCGATTTTTGAGAAATATTTTTTTTCCATTTTTAAACAAGAAGAAATCAAACCTTTTAGAGTTTCATATTCTTCTGAATCTTTTAATCCTTTCTTTTCAAGATTAGCTAATTCATCATATATTTTTTGTGTTGTATCATAAAGTTTAGTTATTTCTGTTACTTGTTTAAAATACTTATTATCTGTAATTCTTCCGTAATTATTATCTTTTATCTTAATCATACCCATACACATCCTTGAATTTATAAGTATATTATTGCACAAAATTCTCCGTTGTCAATTAAAAATCACTATAGTATAATTAATTAAAGAGAACTAATGTTTGGATGGTGATAATATGTTCGTTAATCTTGGCATTAAAACTGATTTTAGTTTATTTAAAAGTTTAATTAAATTAAATGACTTATTTGAGTTTGCAAGAAGAAATAATATCACTCATTTAGGTATATTAGATGATAACTTAAATTCTTCTCATTTATTCTTAGAAGGATGTAAAAAGAATAATATCAAAGGAGTAATAGGGTTAGATAAAACTATAGATAATACTAGATTATTTTTATATCCTGTTAATTATAATGGATTAAAGAATTTATTTAAATTAAATAAAGAATTAATAAATAAAGATTTGAATTTAAAAGATTTAAAAAAATATAGTGATTCGATTATTTTGGTTTTACCATATGAATCTATAAATAAATATAATGAGTTAAAAAGTGTATTTGATGAAGTATATTTATCTTTTAAAACTAAAAGTGAATTAGATGAAGAATCTAAAATAACTAATAATACTATTTATATAAATGACTGTCTTGCTTTTAATAAAGAATCAGCAAGATACATTAATTATCTTGAAATGATTGATAAAGGATTAAAACTTGGTGAATATGAATTTAAAGATTATTCAGATAATGTATTTAAGAACTTAAAAATCGATTGTAGTCCTTTTGTTAATAAAATTAATATTGAATTTACTAAAGATAAAAATCATATTCCTAAGTTTAAATGTGAGGGAGATTCTTTTGATTATTTAAAAGAATTATCTTTAAAAGGATTAAAAAGAAGACTTAATAATAATTTAAATGATGAATATTTAAATAGATTAAATTATGAATTAGATATTATTAATAAAATGGGTTATGTAGATTATTTCTTAATAGTATTTGATTATGTTAGATATGCTTTAAAGAATAAAATATTCGTAGGATGTGGAAGAGGATCTGCAGTTGGTTCTTTAGTTGCATATTCTTTAGGTATTTCTTGGATTGATCCAATTAAGTATGGATTAATCTTTGAAAGATTCTTAAATCCTGAGAGAGTTACAATGCCTGATATTGATGTAGATTTTGAAGATGAAAGAAGAGATGAAGTAATCAATTATGTAAAAGAAACTTATGGAGAAGAAAAAGTTGCTAACATAATTGCTTATGGAACATTTACTGCTAAAGATTGTTTTAGAACAGTTGCTAAACTTAATAATGTAGATGAAGGGGCAATTGATTCATTAACTAAAGTATTGGATTCTAAGTTAAGTTTAACTAAGAATTTAGAAAATAGTGATGTTAAAACAATAGTGAATAGAAATTCTTCAATTAAGAAAGCTTATGAAGAAGCAAAATTCCTTGAAGGTATTAAATCTAGAATAACTGTTCATGCTGCTGGTATTGTTATTAGTGATTCTGATTTAACTAATAATACTCCGATAGTTAAAAATGGAGATATTTATTTATCAGGATATCAAAAGGATGAACTTGAAGAATTAGGATTACTTAAAATGGATTTCTTATCTGTTACTGATTTAACTATTATTAAAAAAGTAACAGCTTTAGTTAAAGAACATGAAGGTATTGAAGTTAATTTAAATAATTTAGATTTAAATGATAAGAAAACTTATAATTTAATTTCTAGTGGAGATACTACTGGAATATTTCAACTTAAGACTCCAATGATGAAGAATTATTTAAGAAAAGCAGGTATAAAAGAATTTAGAGATATAATTATGGCTCTTGCTATTAATAGACCAGGTCCTATGACACAAATACCTTTATACTTAGATAGAAAAAATAATAATGCTAAGATTAGTTATATAATTGAGGATTTAAAACCAATCCTTGATGAAACATATGGTATTATGATTTACCAAGAACAAGTAATGGAAGTATTTAGAAAACTTGCAGGATTCTCATTTAGTGAAGCTGATATTATAAGAAGAGCTATTAGTAAAAAGAAATTAGAAATTATTAATAATAGTAAATCTAAATTTATAGAGGCATCTGTTAAAAATGGATATGATAGAAATTCTATTGAAAAAGTATTTGATATGATCGTAGAATTTGCTGATTATGGTTTTAATAAATCACATTCAGTTGCTTATGCTTATATTGCATATCAAATGGCTTATTTAAAAGCAAGTTATCCATTATATTTCTATTTAGTATTACTTTCTTATGGATTAAGAAGTGATTCTATTATTAATGAAGCTAAAACTAAGAATATAGAATTCTTAAAACCAGATGTTAATATTTCTTTATTAGATTATACTATTAGTGATTCTAAGATTATTCTTCCATTTAAATCTATCAAAGGAATTACTGATAATATATCTAAGATAATAATTGATGCTAGGGGAAATACTTCTTTTAAAGATATATATGACTTTTTTGCTAGAGTTAAAGGTATTAATAAAAAGACTTTAGTATTACTTACTGAAGCTGGTATATTTGATTCATTTAATATAAGTAGAAGTACTATTATAAAAAATTTAGATTCACTTATAACTTATGGTGAATTAATTCAAACTTTATCTAGTGATTTAGTTCAAAAACCAGAACTTACTGTCGTTGATGAATTTGATGATAATGAACTTATTAAGAAAGAGTTAGAAATATATGGTTTCTTTATTAATAAACATCCATGTTGTAAATATGATTCAGTTAAACAAATGAATATTAGTAAGTATTTTAATAAAGTAATTGAAATGACTGTATTAGTTGATAGAATTTCTAAAATTAAAACTAAGAGTAATACTGATATGGCATTTATTACTTATGAAGATGAAACTGGTATTGGAGAAGCAATAGTATTCTCTGATCAAATAAGATTTATAGAAAATCTTAAAGAGAAAAATATTATAAAAGTTAAAGCTAGAGTAGAAAGAAGATTAGATAAATATCAAATTATAGTTCAATCTTTAGAAATAATAGAATAACAGGGTTAACCTGTTATTTTTTTGCCTAAATATAATAAATATATTGTATAATATATAACCATTAAGGGGGATTATAATGAACGATTATTTAGTTTATAAAGAATCTTTAGGAGAAACTCCTGAATTTTTAAAAAAGTATTTAGAACTTGATATTGTTAAAAGACTTAAAGGTATATCGCTTTTATGTGGTATGGATTATGCTTCTAAATATGCTTATGATTTTAAATATTATATTTCGAGATTCGATCACTCACTTGATGTTGCACTTTTAGTTTGGAATTTATCACATGATAAAGCTTCTACACTTGCAGGTCTTTTTCATGATATATCTACACCTGTATTTTCACATGTTATAGATTATATGAATAAAGATTTTGTTAATCAAGAGTCTACTGAAAGTAAAACATTAGAAATAATGGAATCATCTAGTTTACTTAAAAAATATTTAAAGAGTGATGGACTTGAATTAAAAGATATTGCTAACTTTAAAAATTATTCTTTAGTTGATTTAGATAGACCATCAGTATGTGCTGATAGAATAGATGGAACTATTTGTAGTGGTATTAATTGGACTAAGACTATTAATGGATTTGATTCTAAATCTATCGTTGAAAACTTAACGGTTATTAGGAATGATAATAATAAGTTAGAGATTGCTTTTAAAAACGAAAAAGAAGCAACAATGTTTGTTAATTTAAATAATGAAATAAATACTATTACTCATTCTAATAATGATAATTATATGATGCTTTTACTTGCTGACATAGTTAGAGAATCTATTAAGTTAGGCATTGTTGATTATGAATCACTTTATTATATTACTGAAAGTGAATTCATTGATTGTTTAGAAGATAACTTAGATTTATCTGAATCATTAAAGATAAATTGGTATAATTTTAAGAATATTAAAGATATTCCAAAGATAGATATACCTAAAGTTAAAAATAAAATTATAACTCCTATAGTTGTAGAAAAACACGTTAATTAAATGTTATAATTATAGTGGTGATTATTATGGATGATGATTCAAAGAAGATTTTATTATTAAAATTTGTTGTTGGATTTTTAGTATTTGTAGCTATAATGATTTTCATAATTATTATCCTTGCTATTAAGAATAATAATAAAAGAGATGAATTATTGGAAACTACTACTAGAAGAACTTTAAGTGGAGAAACAACTGAAATAGTTACTGAGAATTCTACTAGTTCAAATGTTACTAGTGAAGCTACTACAGAAAGTACTACAACAACTGTTGTTACACAAAATACTACATCATCTAAAGTAAATACTACTAGAGGAACTACTAAATCAAGTGGTGGTGGAGGATCAAGTTATACACCTCCAACTACATCAGTAATTCCATCATACAGTTTTACAGTTATTTCATCTGGTAATGCTTCTAATTACAAAGATTCTAATAATGGTATGGAATGGGATTTAGTAAATCAAATAAATAATTCTAGAAGTAAAAAGTTAAAAGTAGCATCTGAATTAAGAAATGCTGCTGAAAGAATTGCAGAATCTTGTTGTAATGGTGGTATTGGTTACTGTAAAGAAGATTCTAGAAACTTATTTGAAGAATTAGGATATCAAGCTTATGTCGTAAATATTGATGCATCACATTATGTTAATAGTTATACATCAAGTATGGCATTTAGTACTATAAATTCAATTGGTAAGAAAACAATAATAGAAAGTACTAATTATAATTATATGGGTGTTGGAGTTATTCAACAAAGTCCTTTATATAATTGTGTTGCTGTTGTTGTTAACGAATAGGGAGGTTTTAAAATGTTTGAATACATGGGGGATAGATTATCAAACGCTATCAAAAATATAAAAGGTATGGGTCGTATTACTGAAGATAATATCGGCGATGCTATGAGAGAAATACGTATGGCTTTATTAGAAGCTGACGTTAACTATGAAGTAGTAAAAGAATTCGTTAGAAATGTAAAAGAAAAAGCTTTAGGTTTAGATGTTGAAAAATCATTAAAACCAGAAGAAGTATTTATAAAATTAGTTAAAGATGAATTAGTAGAATTATTAGGAGGAGAAGCTGCTCCTTTAGAAACTACTAAGAGTCCTACAATTATTATGTTAGTAGGTCTTCAAGGTTCAGGTAAAACTACTGCAAGTGGTAAAATTGCTAACTTAGTTAGAAAGAAATATAAAAAGAATCCACTTTTAGTAGCTTGTGATATTTATAGACCTGCTGCTATTGATCAATTAAAAGAAGTTGGTAAGAGTTTAAATGTACCTGTATATGAAGAAGGTAAAAAGAATCCTAATGAAATCATTAGAAATGCTTTAAAATATGCTAAAGAAAATAATAATAATTATATTATTATAGATACTGCAGGTAGACTTCAAATTGATGAAAAATTAATGGATGAACTTGTTGATATTGAGACTGAATTTAAACCACATGAAGTTTTATTAGTAATTGATGCTATGATGGGTCAAGATGCTATTAATGTAATTAATGGATTTAATAATAAACTTAAATTAACTGGAGCAATATTAACTAAGATGGATGGTAACACTAAGGGTGGTGTTGCATTATCTGTAAGACATTTAACTAATGTTCCTATTAAGTTTATTGGGGATTCTGAAAAGATGGATGGTTTAAGTGAATTCTATCCAGAAAGAATGGCTGAAAGAATTCTAGATATGGGCGATATTCTTTCTATTGCTGAAAAAGTTGAAGGCATTTACTCTGAAGATGATGCTAAAGATTTAGCTAAGAAAATGAGAAAAGGTGAATTTAACTTAGATGATTTCTTAAATACAATGAATCAAATCAAAAAGCTAGGACCTCTAGAAAATTTAATTAAAATGATGCCAGGAGCTAGAAAGATGGGATTAAATTCTATAAATATTAATCCTAAAGATATGGCTCATATTGAAGCTATTATTCAATCAATGACTCCATATGAAAGAAGACATCCTGAAGTATTAAAGATGACTAGAAAACAAAGAATAGCTAAAGGATCAGCTAGAAGTGTAGAAGAAGTTAATAAGTTACTTAATCAATTTGAACAAATGAAAAAGATGATGAAAATGATGGGTAACGGAAATATGAAAATGCCTTTCTAGGTGATAATAATGAAAAGTATTAAATATTTTATATTTGGATTTATTTCATGCTTTATATGTGTGTTCTTAGTTGGTATTATTCTTAATAATTTTAATCATAAAGTATATATTAAAACTATAGATAACTTTGATGATACAGTTAATACTTTGGCTAAAAATGTTGATAAAGTTAAAGATAATACATGTAAAAGTTCTATAAATGAATTACTTGAAAGAAGTAAGAATACTTATTATAAAAATAATGTTTCTATAAAAGAATATGTTAATAATTATTATAGTAATAATACAGATTTTTATAAGATGTATTTAGATACATTAGATAGTTGTAATAATGAGTTAGATGATGTTCAAGAAATAACTAATCTTGTTATTGCTTCTAAGAGTTTTCCTGAAAGTTTAAAAGCTAAGTTAAACTCTAATTATGAAATTAAATTTATTGATTTTGCTAATTATAAAAATGTACATGAATTAAGTGATAATTTAGGAAGTTATTCCAGTAAAGAGTTAGAACTAATGGCTATAGAAAAACTAATTAAGAAAAATAAATAGAGGTATTATGAAGAGAGTATATAATTTAATATTTGTTCTTAATATATTACTTGGATTATTTCTATTTAGTGATTATTTCTTGGTTAATAATTATAGTTTTGTATCACTAATACTATTAGTTCTATTATCATGTTTCTATGTTATATGTGCATTTAATTATAGTAATAAAAAATATAAAAGTGTTGATAGATTAGATTTTTATGTAATAAATATAAGTTTATTATTTATGATATTTATATTTGTATTTGGTATTATGAATCAAATGAAAAATACTGAAGTTTATACACTTTTCTATTATAATTTTTATTTATTTATAATACATATTTTGTTAACATTTTATTTTTTATTTAAATAACCAGTTTTATAACTGGTTTTTATTTTTGTTATTTACTAAAACTTTAAAATCAACTATACTTATGTTAGTAAGGTAGATGGTGATTTATGGATAGAAGTAAGTTTGGTTTTTATGTATTAAGTGCCTTTGTATTTTTATTTGCTATAGTTATTATGGGTATAAATTCTACTTATAGTATTAATGGTGCTAATACATATAAATGGGATGTTGCTTTTTCTAGTGTTGATGTTAGTACTAACACAATCAAAGAATATTCTAATCCTAAGGTAGATCTTGAATCTACAAGTTTATCTGGAATGAAATTTGAAGTTGATTCTGCAGGTGATAGTATTACTTATAAAATAAATGTACTTAATAAAGGTTCTGTAGATGCTAAGATTAGTAAAGTTTATGTAGATTATTCTTGTAATAATAAAGAAGAATGTAATGATTTAGAATATACACTTACTTATGAAGATGGTAGTTTAGTAGAAAGAGATGATTTATTAAATCTTAATACTGGTAAAACTATGTTCTTAAATTTTAAGTATAATGGATCTATTAATGATGAAAAGTTAATAGTAGATAATATTAAATTATTTGTTAATTATATAGAAAGATAGTGATAATATGGATATTTTTAAAAGTAAATATTTTAAATGGGGATTAACTGCTTTTTTAGTAGTAGTTGCTTCAACATTATTTTATTTTTTAGTATTTCATTTAGGAAGTATCGTAGGACTTTTATCTAAATTACTTAAAGTACTTACTTCTTTAGTTATTGGTTTAGTAATTGCTTACTTATTACATCCAATTGTTAATTTCTTTGAAAATAAAGTATATAAGAAAATGAAAAATAAAACTAAGAAACGTAATTTAGCAATTGCTACAACATTAGCTATTGTATTTATTGTACTATCTACGATTATTAGTATTATTATTCCTCAATTATTAACTAGTATTATTAGTTTAATTAATAATAGTGATACTTATGTTAATGAATTAAGTGAAATTGTTAAGAAAGTATTAAGTAATGGTGAAAATGCTGAAAAGTATAGCTCAATGATTAATGATTTTGTTATTAGTTTAAAGAGTAATGTATTACCATTTGCTCAAACTAGTTTAACTAAGATTTCTAGCGGTATTATTGGAGCATTTACTGGTTTCTTAAATTTACTTATTGGTATTGTATTTGCTGTTTATATTTTAGCTAATACATCTAATTTTGGAGCTGGTATTAGAAAAACATTATATGCTTTCTTTAATGTAGATAAAGTTAATAAGTTTATTGATAATGTAGAACATGTTAATACAATATTCTTAAGATTTATGGTAGGTAAAGTTACAGATTCATCTATTGTATGTCTATGTACTTTCCTTTTCTTAATTATTTGTAGATTCCCATATGCAGTATTAATTGCTGTAATTATAGGTTTAACAGATTTAATTCCATACTTTGGACCATACATTGGAACAATTCCAAGTGCATTACTATTATGTGTAGTTGATCCTTTAATGGCATTAATCTTTATTGCATTTATTATTTGTTTACAACAAATTGATGCTAACTTAATTACTCCAAGAATTCAAAGTAATGCAACTGGTTTACCATCTTTCTGGGTATTATTTGCGATTACATTATTTGGTGGATTCTTTGGTGTTATAGGTCTATTAATTGGAGTTCCATGCTTTACAATTATTTACGAAGTTGTTAAGAATTTCATTAGTGATAGATTAGAAGAAAAGAAATTACCTGTTGATACTGATTATTACGAAAATCATGAGCTGGAAATTGATTCTAAGGGTAAGATTAAAGGTGTAGAATAGTTATTATAACTATTCTTTTTTATTTACATTTGATATAATGTAAATAGGGTGAAAATATGAATAGCATTTTTGATTACACAATTGAAATGTTAGAAGAGTATTTTGTTAGTATTGGTGAAAAGAAGTTTAAAGCTAAACAAGTATTTGAATGGTTATATCAAAAGAGAGTTAAATCCTTTGATGAAATGAGTAATATTAGTTTAGATTTAAGAGAAAAATTAAAAAAGAATTTTTCTTTTAATACTTTGAAATTAAGAAGAAAGCAAGATAGTAAAGATACTTCTAAATATCTTTTTGAACTTAGTGATGGAAACTTAATTGAGTCTGTTTTAATGAGACACGATTATGGTATTTCTGTTTGTGTTTCTTCTCAGATTGGCTGTAATATGGGATGTGCTTTCTGTGAGTCAGGAAGACTTAAGAAAGTAAGAAACCTTAAGGCTAGTGAAATAGTATTACAAATACTTATGATTGAAGAAGAAATAAAGACGCGTATTTCATCCGTAGTAGTAATGGGTATTGGAGAACCTTTTGATAATTATGATGAAGTAATGAACTTTATTAAGATAATTAATGATCCAAAAGGTATAGCAATTGGAGCTAGACATATTACTGTTTCTACATCTGGTTTAATCCCAGGAATTGAAAAGTATAGTAATGAAAAATTACAAACTAACTTAGCAGTTTCGTTACATGCTCCAAATAATGAACTAAGAAACAAAATAATGCCTGTTAATAAAGCATATGATATTGATAAGTTAATAGATGCTATTAAAAAATATATTGATAAAACTAATAGAAGAGTAACAATTGAGTATTTAATGCTTAATGAAGTTAATGATACTAAAGAATGTGCATTAGAACTTGCTAATCTTCTAAAGGGTTTAAATGTATATGTTAATTTAATTCCTTATAATGAAACTAGTCATATTGAATTTAAAAAGAGTTCAAATGAAAGAGTTATGGCTTTTTATGATACTCTTAAAAAGCAAGGAATTAATGTTACAGTAAGAAGAAGATTTGGTAGTTTAATAGATGCTGCCTGTGGACAACTTAGAGCAAATGAGGTGAATAAATAATGAAATCATTTTATATTACAGATGCTGGTAAAGTAAGAAGTCATAATGAAGACTCTGTTACTATTGTTAAAAATGAATCTGGTGAACATTTAATGATTGTTGCAGATGGTATGGGAGGTCATAGAGCAGGTGAAGTTGCCTCATCTATGGTTATTTCTCAAATCGGAGAAAGATTCCAAAAACTATCTACTATTGGAACTAAACAAGATGCAATTGCATGGTTAAGAGAGAATGTTAAAGAAGTAAATTCTAAGATTTTAAATTATTCAAACGAACATCCTGAAGCTTCAGGACTTGGAACTACTTGTGTTATGGCACTAGTAACTAAAGAAATGCTTCTTTTTGTTAATATTGGAGATTCTTCAGGTTTCGTATTTAAAGATCATAAATTAAAGAAAGTCACTAAAGACCATACTTTAGTTAATTTCTTAGTTGAAACTGGAGAATTAAGTGAAGAGGAAGCAATTAATCATCCTAAAAAGAATGTGTTAATGAGAGCATTAGGAGCTACTGATATATGTGAAATAGATATGTTTGAAGTAGAAACTGATGTAGATGCAATAATGTTATGTAGTGATGGACTTACTAATATGCTTTCTTTTGAACAAATTGAAAGAGTATTAAATGAAGAAGATATTACTATGGATAATAAGTTAATTAAACTTGTTAAAAAAGCAAATGTACGTGGGGGCCTAGACAATATTAGTATTGCTTATTTAGATAAGGAAGGTGCTCACAAATGATAATGAAAGGTCAAAAGATAAACGATAGATATCAAATAATGAAGACCATCGGTGAAGGTGGTATGGCTAATGTTTATCTTGCTTACGATACTATCTTAGATAGAAATGTAGCTGTAAAAGTTTTACGTGGAGATTTAGCTACAGATGAAAAGTTTGTTAGAAGATTTCAAAGAGAAGCATTATCTGCATCTAGTTTATCTCATCCTAACATTGTAGAAGTATATGATGTTGGTGAAGATAATGGTTCTTACTATATAGTAATGGAATATATTAAGGGTAAACACTTAAAACAATTACTTAAACAAAGAGGAAAACTTACTTTAACTGAAGTAGTTGATATTATGTTACAAGTAACT
>JAEEGL011830489.1_pt1 | contig 12317 bp, 9 predicted proteins | sample 9134231 | NCBI WGS metagenome assembly JAEEGL01 (sample SAMN16246548, study PRJNA631951) | gut metagenome | biome: gut microbiome; feature: rumen; material: fiber-attached | host: Bos | place: Iran: Karaj | collected 2018-10 | reverse complement strand
TTTGTTTCAACATTTGCGGAGAGATGCCGCCGTTGTTTGTCTGAGCAAACGATGTGGCCGCCACAACCATTGCGGCGAGCAGGCTTTTGATTCTAAATTGATAAGTCATAATATGGAGTGATTAAATTTTTAGGAGTGAAGACTATAGTCCGCTGATGGGGCTTTCTAGGGACCGGAGGAGTGAAGACAATAGTTCACTAATTGGGAGTAGAGGAGTAATGGTTTCACATCTCAACTTCCTTCACTCCTCAACTACTATTTACGATTATACTGCTCAAAATACCGCAGTTCGGCCTCGAGCATCTCCAATTTAGGCATCGGGCTTCCCGCCTCGGCAGCAATGCGGATGGGGCGTGAATAGATATAGCCAATCTCCATGGGACGGTGGAAATCGTAATCGAGTTTCATGCTCGGAGAATAAGGCACCATCGCACGGGTCATCTCCATCATCTTGTCAGCAAACGAAGAGTCGAGTGTAGTCACCCCGCAGACTCTCGCAGCATTGATGACTTCCATCATCTGGTCATAGATAAGCCGCTCCGTCTGGGGATTGTTCAACAGCATGTCGGTCTGTGCGTTGAGCGCCACAGTCATCCCGTTGAAAGGCATATTCCACACGGCTTTACGCCAACGAGCCTCTTGATACTCCACTTGAGCAGTCTGTATGCCCGCCTCGCGGAAATCATCGACGAGCGCTGCCATCACAGCCTTGTCCGCACAGGAGTAATTGCCGATATTAATGCTGCCGTAGCACTGATGCGAGATACGCCCCGGTTCGGTCTTTGCACTGCATATAAACGCCAATCCGGCGGCCAACCATGCCCCGGGCACCATCTGCTGAACATCATGCTCCACGCCAATGCCGTTTTGAATCAGCAACACAAGCGAACGCTCATGCAGCAGAGGAGGCAACAACTTCGCCAAGAGGTGGTTGTTGGTCGTTTTCAATCCCACAAGCACCACGTCGCACTTCGGCATCTGTTCTACCGACTGATAAGCGTTGACATGAGGCAGCACAAACGATCCGTCGCACGAATCGACCGTCAAGCCGTTTTCTACAACATAGTCATAATCACGATGAAGCAGGAAATGCACTTCCTGCCCCGCACGCGCCAATTTCGAGCCATAATATCCTCCTATGGCGCCTGTGCCAATCACTGCGTATTTCATCTTTCTACAATATCGCTGCAAATATACGACAAAAAAAACGAAAACACAACAGATAAAAAGATAATAATGGGCAAATGCAAATTATATCATTGTATCATATACAAATGATTATTATAACCCATATCCATAGTCTTCCCCGCTATGAATAGACAAAAGAAGAATGCTTACACACTATAAGAAACTATTATGCATAAATACTATAAATCTTCACCTACTAAATGATTATATACATTGTCATAGTATAAAGCAATATAATACTTTCCATATCTTTCTTCACATATCATAAACCAAACAGACTTCATGGAAAGCAATTCTAATAAAGCACTTATTTTTTTTAATGCTATAATACCACTCATCTCATCTGTTGGATTATCAATTTGTTCTTTAGTATAATCTTTTAGGAGTTCATCATTAACCTTTTCTTGAATAGCCAATGTGTCCAACTCAGCTTCTGGAATTTGATAATAGGGTGCTTCGTATCGTTTATTATTTATCTTCATTTCATATGAAATATCTTCGTCATCAGGAATAGAATAAATATTATCATCTATGCCTGCCGCTTTTATATACTTTTTATTATTTGCAAATTGAATACTTAAGTTGTTGAATCTTATCTTAATATCAGTTTCACTACAAGTATTATAATCTGCAACCATAATACGCCAAACTTTATTTCTATAAGTTACAACATATAAATTTACTTTACTACCATTAAACTCTCCTGTAAAAAAATCACCTTGTTTATCATAAGTAAAACCTTTGTCTATTAGTTTACTCCTCATTTCCTCTTTACTACCATCTATAGGGATACCGAGAAACTTTGTTACATCCTTTTGAGCATTTAATAATAATGGAATAACAAAAAGCAATAAAAAAAGATATCTTTTCATATTATTTGATGTTTTTAGTTATCAACAAAACTGGTTAATAGAATAAATTTTAAATTTGGCGCTAATTTACATTTTTTTTTCCAATTGAAATCAATAATTAAATAAAAAAATGCCCAATATATATATTTAACTTTGTTTAAGAAAAAAGGGGACTTATTTCATCATTGATTTAATATTATCGAAAGTTTCATATATGAAGAAAAGCAAAAGAGTATTGGAGATTACAATTATTATCTGGAGGAAATGACACTTTTTCAAAAAAAAACCTTATTTTTGCAGCAATAAACTGATTGAAATCATGAAAAGAATTCTTACAGTTCTGTTCTCTATTTGTCTGGCGACTGCTGTGCAGGCACAATTACTCTACCAAATCAGCGGCAATGGTCTGGGAAAACCGTCGTACATCGTAGGCACATATCATATGGCTCCGAGCTCTTTTACCGACTCTATTCAGGGATTGCGCGATGTCATCAAAAGTTGCCAACAGGTGTATGGCGAACTGGTGCAGTCGGAGATGCTCAAACCCGACATCGCGGCGAAAGCCCAACAAGCCATGATGTTGCCCGAAGGCATGACACTCAGTAAATTGTTCACTCCTGAGGAGATGACACGCATCAAAGATTACACGAACAATTTGGCCGGTCCTTTGGCAGGTTCCGTGTTAGTGTCGCAGATGGAGAGGATGACACCTCAAGCCGTCAGCACCACTTTAGAGGTGCTCAACTACGTCAAGAAAAGCAACAGTCTGAATGTGGCTAACGGCATTGACCTGTATTTACAGCAATATGCCACAGAATTAGGAAAAGAGGTTGGAGGTCTGGAAACGGCTGATTTCCAGATAAATGCTCTTTTCTGCAGCAACACGATTGAGCGGCAAAAACAACTGCTCCTGTGCATGGTCGATCACCCCGACATCATCGACCAGATAGCCGAATTGGTTATCAAATACTATTTTGCACAGGATCTGGAAGGCCTGAAAACAGCGATGGACATTAAAACAGGCGACGCCTGTGACGGCACCCCCGAAGAGGAGGCCCGCATCATCGACAACCGCAATGCTGACTGGTTGACAAAGATGCCAGCCATCATGAAAGATAAATCCACCCTCTTTGCAGTAGGAGCCGCCCACCTCTTCGGCGAAAAAGGCGTACTCAATCTCCTTCGTGAAGCAGGATACAACGTCTCCCCCTACCCTAACAAACTCCCATAATACCCTTCTACACCCATTGCTCCCATTATTCTCATCAATGACAAATCCCCTAAATCACCTAAATATCATGAAGAAATATTTTTACATTGCCATCGCCGCATTCTTCACAGGAATGACGCTGGCCGGATGTCAGAAGTCGAAAGAGTCGGTTCCAGCCAATGCTGTTGCTGACAGTGAGAATCAGACCGCCATCACAGCCGATGAGCCTACGGGCAAAGGTGGTGACGCCACTGAAGAGAGTTTCGAGAAGAAAAAAGTGAAAGTGACCAAACACGACAACAAGAAGAATCTCGACCTCAAGATAGAGGTAGACTATCCTATTTCCGGTCCCGAAAAAGCCTTGCAATCCACCCGCGAATACATCATGGAACAATTGGTAGCACCCATGGTTTTCATGCCCGGCGAGAACAAGCAAAAACCGCAGTACACCGGCGACCTGAATGACAAGGAAGCATTGGTAGAATACTATGCGCAGGCATGGATGAACTATCTGACTGAGGATTGGGACGAGAACTGCCCCGGAATGGAAGTGGAGGTGGAGATTGAGCGGATAGAATCTAATAGTCTGTATGTCAGTTATGAGGCGAAGGTCTATCAATATATGGGCGGTGCACATCCCACCCGTGAACAGCGAGGTATGACTTTCCGTTTATCCGATGGGAAACGAATTACGAATTTCTTTGACAAAACACCTGAAGACGTCATCAAAAAACTGATAGTCGAAGACGTGGATGACAACCTGAAACAGTATGTGCGCGACGGTGGAATGCCCACCACCCAACCTTACCTGTCTGACGGCAGCATAAGATATCTCTATCAGGAAAACGAGATTGCGACTTACTCTGACGGCATCATCGAGATAAACATCGACCTAAGCGACATCATCAAATATTTCAACGACGAAGCAAAAGCGCTGTTCAAAGACTGGAAATTCATCGCCAACGATGATGACGACGGGATAGGATAAATCAAAATCGGGATAAAGGGGTGCGTAAAAATGGGACGGATTCTTTGATTTGTCTCAATTTTACGACCATATCACAGGGCATAAAATGAAATTTCTTTCATTTTGAGTGCTTATTCGATATTTTGCAGTAATTTTGCAACTGCCTTTTCGTATCCCAAATGCTATGGAACAGGAAAAATACGAACTGTTAAGCAAAATAAAATACCCCGAAGACCTAAGAAAACTCGGTGTGGATCAATTACCGCAACTGTGTCAGGAGTTGCGGCAAGACATCATAGACGAACTGTCAGTCAACCCCGGCCATCTGGCTTCCAGCCTGGGCGTGGTGGAATTGACTGTAGCCTTGCATTATGTCTATCACACCCCCGATGACCGCATCGTGTGGGATGTAGGGCATCAGGCTTACGGACACAAAATATTAACCGGCCGTCGCGACCAGTTCTGCACCAACCGCAAGATGCACGGCATCCGGCCCTTCCCCTCGCCCATGGAGAGCGAGTACGACACCTTCACCTGTGGCCACGCATCCAACTCCGTCTCGGCGGCACTGGGCATGGCAGTGGCAGCGGCGATGAAGAAAGAAAACCGTCATGTCGTGGCGGTCATCGGCGACGGAGCCATGAGCGGCGGACTTGCCTTTGAAGGGCTCAACAACGCTTCGTCAACGCCCAATGACCTGCTCGTCATCCTCAATGACAATAACATGAGCATCGACCGCTCCGTGGGCGGCATGAAACAATATCTGCTGAGTCTGAACACCAACGAGACGTACAACAAACTGCGATTCAAACTCTCGCGGTGGCTCAACAAGCGCGGCATGATGAACGACGACCGGCGCCACGGACTGATACGTCTGAACAACGCCCTGAAATCGGCCATCAGTCATCAGCAGAACGTATTCGAGGGTATGAACATCCGATATTTCGGACCTTTCGACGGCCACGATGTGAAAAACATCGTCAGACTGCTGCGCCAACTGAAGGACATGAAAGGGCCCAAACTGCTCCACCTGCACACCATCAAGGGAAAAGGGTTCGGACCCGCAGAACAAGAGGCGACCATTTGGCATGCTCCGGGAAAATTCGACGCAGAGACGGGCCAGCGCATCAAATCCGACGAGGTGAACAAACCGCCGAAATTCCAACAGGTGTTTGGCGAGACATTGCTCGAACTGGCACGCCGCAATGAGCACATCGTAGGAGTTACGCCCGCCATGCCCTCGGGCTGCTCGATGAATATCCTGATGAAAGAGATGCCTGAAAGAGCGTTTGACGTAGGCATCGCCGAAGGACACGCTGTCACCTTCTCCGCCGGACTGGCAAAAGAGGGGCTGCAACCCTTCTGCAATATCTACAGCGCATTTGCACAAAGGGCATACGACAACATCATCCACGACGCGGCCATACTTTCGCTGCCCGTGGTCATCTGCTTAGACCGTGCCGGACTCGTGGGCGAAGACGGCCCCACGCACCATGGCGCTTTCGATTTAGCCGCGCTGCGTCCCATTCCCAATCTGACCATCGCCTCGCCACTCAACGAGCACGAGTTGCGCCACATGATGTACACAGCGCAATTGCCAGGCAAAGGCACCTTCGTCATCCGCTATCCGCGCGGTTGCGGTGTGCTTGTCGATTGGCGCTGCGACATGGAAGAGTTGACCATAGGTCGCGGCCGCTGCCTGCAAGAAGGCACCGACGTGGCGGTATTGTCCTTAGGACCTATCGGCAACAACGTGATACAGGCCATCGAAGAATTGAAAGCCGAGGGCAACACGATTTCCGTGGCCCACTATGACATGCGTTTTCTCAAACCCATCGATGAAGACCTGCTGCGCGAGGTGGCCGAACGTTTCGACCGCATCATCACCATCGAAGACGGTGTGAAGAAAGGCGGTCTGGGCAGCGCCGTGCTGGAATGGTTCGCCGAAAACGGCTATCAGAAGACGGAGACGTGTCTGGGACTGCCCGACACATTCGTGGAGCACGGCACCATAGGCCAACTGCAACAAATCACGGGCATCGACACGGAATCTATCAAACAAGAAATACTGAAGTCATGAAAATCATCATCGCCGGCGCATACGCCATCGGAACACATCTGGCCAAACTGCTGGCCCGCACCAACCAAGATGTGGTGCTCATCGACGAAGACGAGGAGAGGCTCTCCAATGTGAGCAGCGACTACGACCTCATGACCATGCACGCCTCGCCCACCAGTGTGAATACATTGAAAGATGCCGGGGTTGGCAGCGCTGACCTGTTCATTGCCGTCACGCAAGACGAGAACCTCAATATGAACAGTTGCATCCTGGCTCATGCGTTAGGCGCCAAGCGCACCGTGGCAAGAATGGACAACTACGAATACGCCACGCCCGAATACCGTGAATTCTTCAAAAAACTGGGTGTCGACTCACTCATCTATCCGGAAATTCTGGCTGCGCGCGACATTACCAACGGACTGAAGATGTCATGGGTGCGCCAGCGCTGGGATGTGCACGACGGAGCTCTCGTCATGCTCGGCATCAAACAACGCGAGACGAGCCAGATACTCGACAAACCACTCAAGGAACTCTGCGGACCACAAGACCCCTATCACGTAGTGGCCATCAAACGCGGCAGTGAAACCATCATACCCACCGGCGATACCACGCTGAAACTCTATGACTTGGTGTATTTCATGACCACCAAAAACTACATTCCCTACATCCGTAAAATCGTCGGTAAAGAACATTACGTCGATGTGAAAAACGTCATGGTGATGGGTGGCGGTAAGACGGCCATACGCGCAGCCATGACCATACCCGAATACATGGATGTGAAAATCATCGAGAGCGACGAGCGACAGTGTGAAAGACTCAATGAACTGCTCGACACCGACCATATCATGGTCATCAACGGTGACGGGCGCGACATATCGCTGCTCATGGAGGAGAGCATCAAAAACACTCAAGCCTTTGTGGCACTCACCGGCAATGCCGAGACCAACATTCTGGCATGTCTGACAGCCAAGCGGCTGGGTGTGCGCAAGACCGTGGCCATGGTAGAGAACCTCGACTATGTGAACATGGCCGAGAGCCTCGACATCGGCACCATCGTCAACAAAAAAGCATTGGCGGCCAGTTACATCTATCAGATGATGCTTGATGCCGATGTGCAAAACATCCGCTTCCTCATGAGTGCCAACGCCGACGTGGGCGAGTTCATCGCTCAGCCCGGTTCGAAGGTGACCAAGAAGAAAGTTTTTGAACTGGGACTGCCCAAAGGGGCGACCATCGGCGGACTGGTGCGTCAGGGCGTGGGACATCTTGTCAGCGGCGGCACACAGATTGAGGCCGGCGACACAGTAGTGGTGTTCTGTTATGACATCAACATGAGCAAGATAGAGAAATACTTCAAAGACTGAGGTCCATGATCAACAAACGGCTCATATACAAAATCATCGGCTCGCTGCTTCTGATGGAAGCAGGGTTCATGCTATTGTGTGCGATTATGTCATTCTTTTACCAAGAGCGCGACCTGCTGCCGTTCCTCGGTGCGACCCTCATCACTATCGCTGGTGGCCTCGGTTCGAAATACCTCGGACGCGACGCCAACAACAACATGAACCGGCGCGACGCCTATCTGGTAGTGACGCTCACCTGGTTGGTCTTCTCCGTCTTTGGAACATTGCCCTACATTTTCTCTGGCATATTAACCAACCCTACCGACGCCTTTTTTGAGACCATTTCAGGATTTACCACAACCGGCGCGTCCGTTCTCAACAACGTGGAAGACGCCCGACTGCCACACGCTATTCTGTTCTGGCGCTCGCTCTCACAGTGGATCGGCGGTTTGGGAATCGTATTCTTCACCATCGCCATTCTACCGTCGATGGTAGGAGGTAGCGTGAAGGTGTTCTCGGCCGAGGCCACAGGTCCCATCCGCGCAAAGATGCACCCCCGGTTGAGCACCAATGCCAAATGGATTTGGACGGTCTATCTCGTGCTGACAGTCACCTGCTGCCTGGCTTTCTTTTTCGGAGGCATGGACTGGTTCAGCAGCATCAATTACGCCATGACGACCACTGCCACAGGCGGTTTCTCCATCCACAACGACAGCATCGCTCATTTCCACTCACCCCTAATAGAATACACAGGCATCCTCTTCCAGTTCTTGGCCGGTATCAATTTCACGGTCATCTACATGAGCATCTTCAAGCGTAAAATCAAATCGTTGCTCAACAACTCCGAGGTGAGGTTTTACTGCCTGATGGTATTGCTGGCGACGATATGGATAGGATACCTGCTGATGACACGCAACGGTTACAGCATCGAACAGGCGCTGCGCAGCAGTCTCTTCCAAGTGGTGTCGCTCATGACCACCACCGGTATCTTCAGCGACGACGTGGGTGCTTGGCCGCATCTTACCTGGATTATTCTCTCGATATTGATGTTTATCGGTGCTTGCGCGGGCAGCACCAGTGGCGGATTCAAGAGCATACGCGCACTCATGATTTTCCGAGTGATTCAGAATGAGTTACTCCGCATTCTCCACCCCAAGGCCGTGTTGCCCGTGAAAATCAACGGGCAGAGCGTGCCTCATGGGCTCATCAATAACCTGCTGGCATTTCTGGGCATTTACGTCATCTCCATCACCGGCATAACGGCACTGATGGCCAGCATAGGACTTGACGCGTCAAACTCGATGGTCATCTCGCTGAGTTGCATCAGCAATGTGGGATTGCCCCTCAACGTCATCGGGCCCGATTTCACATGGAGTGCTCTGCCAGTCCTTATCAAATGGATTTGCTCCGTGCTCATGCTCATGGGACGTCTCGAGATATTCAGCGTCATCGTCCTCTTCACCCGCGCATTCTGGAAAGACAATTGAAAAATCCACCCTACCCCTCCCAAGTGAGGGAATGATTAACGGGGTATTGTCTGAACTCCTGAACTTCTGAACTCCTGAACTTCCGAACTCCTGAACTCCTCAGAAAAAACAACAACCATATATGTTCCTAAAATTCAAACCTTTATTGAAGACGACCCTTTGGGGCGGTGATAAAATTATTCCTTTCAAACACCTGCAGAGCAATGAACAGCAGGTGGGTGAGAGTTGGGAAATCTCCGGCGTGGAAGGCAGCGAGACCATCGTCTGCGGCGGCCCTTACGACGGACGGAAACTGAACGACGTGCTCGCCGAGATGAAAGAACGACTCGTGGGCGAGGACAACTACCGCCGTTTGGGCAACGAGTTTCCGCTCCTTATCAAGTTCATAGACGCCCGGCAGGATCTTTCCATTCAAGTACACCCCAATGACGAGATAGCCCAGAAACACGGTAAGGGACGTGGTAAGACCGAGATGTGGTATATCATGGACAGTGCCCCTGACGCCAAACTCTACTGCGGATTGAGACAAACTATCACTCCCGCCCAATACGAAGAGATGGTCAATAATGACACCATCACCAACGCGCTAGCTCAATACATTGTCAAGAAGGGCGACGTGTTCTTCCTGCCCGCCGGACGTATCCACTCTATCGGTCCGGGGTGTTTTCTGGTCGAAATACAGCAGACGAGCGACGTGACCTACCGCATTTATGACTACAAGCGTAAAGACAAAGACGGCAATTACCGCCAACTGCACACACGCGAGGCGGCCGAGAGCATCGATTACCATGTGGAGCGAGACTACCGCACCGACTATGTGGCACGCCGCAACCAAGGTGTGGCTCTCGTGCAATGCCCGCATTTCTGCACAGCCCTCTACGACCTCGATGAACCGATGACTCTCGACTACAGTGAACTCGACAGTTTCGTCATTCTAATCTGTCTGGACGGAAACGGTTCACTGACCGACGATGAAGGCAACACCGTCAGTTTCCAGACCGGCGACACCATCCTCGTGCCCGCCGCCACCAACATCATCCAGGTGGAAGGTACTGTGAAATTCTTGGAGACGTATGCATAATGATGAAGTGATGATGAAGACTATGATGACAACGGACAATAAGACCTCTGCCATGCAGAGAGTGATAAGAATAGCGATAGTACTGCTATTGTTGGCTTATGCCCCCACATTATGGGCACAACACCGTGGTAGGGGCAGCATCGCTCTTGACGAGGTGTTCATGGATTTACGACTCCCCGGCAAACTGGCAAATGAGTTTCCCAAGGATAAGTTTGACATGGTGCGCGTGCTGCATCTGCGCGGACCGCTCAACAGCGATGACATGCGGTTTGTGAAACGTCTGGCAGAACGGTCAAAAGTGGTCAATGCCAAAGGAGACAAAGTAGAGCCATATCTGGATCTCGACATGGAAGAGGCCCGTTTGGTTCGCGGTGGACTTTTGGGCGGTCACTCCGACAGTCATGCCGTGTGGTCGTCGCTCTTTTCCTACTGTCGTCTGCTGCGCTACGTCATACTGCCCCGCTCCACTGAGGAAATCGGCGATCGTGCATTTTACGGTTGTTCCCAACTGGAACGTGTGGATATGCCGCGCGAAGTGCGCATCATCGGCGACGCTGCTTTTTCGGGATGCCGCAGGTTGCACCGTATCATGTTGCCCCGTCGGATACATACCATCGGCGAAAACGCTTTTTACGACTGCGAGCGGCTGATTGACGTTTATCTGCCCGACGAACTGATAACACTGGGTAAGGGCGCCTTTGAAGGTTGCGACCGTTTAGAGAAGGTGTCGATGCCCGAACAGTTGAGCGTGATACCCGACAGAGCCTTTTACGGTACGGCACTCAGGACAATCACCTTACCTTATAATGTGGCAGAAATCGGGGCTTATGCATTCAAAGGCACCTCTATCACCGAGTTGATGATACCAGCCACAGTCACCCATTTCAGTCCGACGGCAGTAGACCGTTGCGAGCGGCTACAAAACATCTTTGTAGAGGAAGGAAATGCCCAATATGCCGCCATCGACGGGGTGTTATTCACTGCCGACCTGGCACACCTGCTATTAGTACCGTGCACACGTCAGGGGTTGTTCAGCATCCCTCTGGGTACAGTGACCATAGGCGATCATGCCATGAACAACTGCCGCAACATCACTATGATAGACATACCCGAGACGGTTGAGTCTGTCGGCGCATATGCTTTTAGCAAATGTACCGCGCTGACCACACTGACTTTGCCCGAAACGGTGACACACATCGGCAAGGGAGCACTCAGCGGATGTTCTTCGCTGACGGCAGTCACATTGCCCACGACACTTACCCAGATACCCGCAGAGATGTTTGACGAATGCACCAATCTGATGAGCACTTGTATGCCAGAGGGCGTGGTCAGCATCGGCGAGCAAGCCTATCACAAATGCAACTCGCTCACCGAGGTGACATTGCCCCGAGGCGTCACAACCATTGGCGAAGAGGCGTTTCGCGGATGCAAAAACATGACGATGTTCAAGATGTACGAAGGAGTGACAAAGATGGGCGACAAGATTGTTTACGACTGCAAGCACTTGCAAACATTCTTCAGTCTGTGTCCCACCCCGCCTGAGGTAGGCAAAGTGACTGACGAGAAAGTAGCACTGGTTGTGCCCGCGGCATCGGTCAACCTCTATAAGAAGGCGAAAGGATGGAAGAAATTCCGCACGATAAGCGGGATTTAGACGTCTATATTAACATATTTGTTATTTGTCAGCGGCGAACTAGTCCTAGCGAACTAAATCATTCTAGAATAAAAAGGCGGCTGCCTGATTCCTTTTAGTTGGGAACAGGCAGCCGCCTTGGTGTTATTAGATGTTATCATCATAACGCAAATAACCAATTTGAGATTATAATTCCTCTAATTTCGGACAGGAAAATGATATGTTTCCATGATATGTCCGAAATCGGAAGGGCTGTCCGAAGGAGTTGGAGAGAAAAAAACGCAAAATCTTTTGGGTATCATCATGGCGTCATACCTTTGCATCAGTAAAAACAACAAGTAAAGACAATAATATGAGACAGATTAAGTTTTTGATGTTCGCCGCCATCATCGCCATCTGCGGCGTAATGAATGCACAAGCACAAGTGATGAAAGTCGCCGACTTGGAGAAGTATGCGAAAGAGAGATACGGCGCCAAATGGCTCGATGCCGCTATGAC
>JAEEGL011814649.1_pt1 | contig 12317 bp, 7 predicted proteins | sample 9134231 | NCBI WGS metagenome assembly JAEEGL01 (sample SAMN16246548, study PRJNA631951) | gut metagenome | biome: gut microbiome; feature: rumen; material: fiber-attached | host: Bos | place: Iran: Karaj | collected 2018-10 | reverse complement strand
GGCCACGGGCGCATGATGCATCGTTGCCGGCGCTTGACGTAATTATTACGCCTTCGCGCCGGCGCCTCGCCTGATGCGTCCGTGGCTCCGCCTTGGACTACTTATTTAGGTTCCACCACACTAGCGCGGAGATGTGCGGCGCGAGAAGATTTCGCGGATGCGTGCCATGTCGAACTTTGGCGTCCGATCATAGTTGTAGACGCCGTTCTGCTCCTGCTCGACATCCGTGAGCTGCGTATAGCACCAGCCGGAGAGGTTGGGAACGCGAAGCATCGCGTCGACCTCGTCGGAGAGTATCTTGTAGAAGGTCTCAAGATCGGGGATGTCGCTACCGTAGCCCCAGGTGTTGTCCGCGAAGGGGTGTCGATCCGACGGAATCCACTTGAGACCGCCGAACTCGTCGTTGACATAGGGCTGGCCCTGATAGGGGCACTGGCGCAGGCGCGGATCGGCATGGGATGTCCAGGCCTTTCCAGGCCCTTGGTCAAGTTCGACGAGCCTGTCCGCACGGCCATAGTCGTGGACGGTCCACAGGTCCGTGAGGGCATGGACATAACCGGAGGCGTCATTGACCGGGCGCGTCGGGTCGATGTCCTTGCAGAGGTTGTAGGCGTCGATCTGCACGCGGTGGTGCCGGTAGGCGTCGGCAACGTGCCCGGTTTCGTTGAAGGGGGACCAGGCGATGATCGAGGGATGGTTGCGGTCGCGCATGACGATTTCGGCCCACTCGGAAAGGAAATTTCGCGCGTCGCGAATTTCGTTGACATCGACCCCCCAGCTGGAGGACTCCCCCCAGGTGAGGTAGCCGAGCTTGTCGGCCCAGTAATGGAAACGTTCCTCGAAAACCTTCTGGTGGAGGCGGGCGCCGTTGAATCCGGCGGCCATCGAGATTTCTATGTCGCGGCGAAGGGCCTCGTCGGAAGGGGCCGTCCAGATGCCGTCCGGGTAGAAGCCCTGGTCGAGGACGAGGCTGAAGTAGAGCGGTCTGTTGTTTAGGTAAACGCGGTCGCCTTCGATGTGGATCTTGCGGAGGCCGGCGTAGCTTTTCACGGTGTCGACGACCCGGCCGGCGGCGTCTAGGATCTCCAGGCGAAGCCCATAGAGAAAGGGCGAGCCCGGAGCCCAGGGTCTGGGAGCCGCGACGGGGAGGACGACGGGGACGCCGTCGAACGCGGCGACGGCAGCTGTCGCAACAGGCGTCTCCCCGTCGAGAAGCGTTGCGCGAAACTGGTTGCCCGCGGCGACGGCGTAGTATGCGGGAATGATGACGAAGCGCGCGCCATCGAGGTCGGGGACGATCTGGCAGCGGCGGAGCCCGGCGATGGGGACGGCCTCTAGCCAGACGGTCTGCCAGATGCCGGTCGTACGCGTATAATGGCACCCGCACGACTTGTAGTCGGGACACTGCTTGCCGCCCGGCTGCCCCGCGCCGCGTGTTTCGTCGTGGACGCGCACGACAAGGTCGTGCGAGGCGCCGGGCTTCACGCGGGACGTGATGTCGAACTCGAAGGAGACGGTTCCTCCGAAGTGCGTGCCGACAGACTCGCCGTCAATGTACACCTCCGCCTCATAGTCGACCGCGCCGAAGTGAAGGATTGTGCGGCGGCCCGTCCAGGCGGCGGGAACCTCGATGCGCCGGTGGTACCACATGTCCTCGATGAAGTCTGTGTGGCCAACGCCGGAAAGTTTGCTTTCAGGACAGAAGGGCACGGTGATTTTGCCGTCAAAGCCCTTGCTTTTGAAAAGCTCGCGGCCGGCGTGACGGCCCGAATGTCCAAAATCGAACGCGTAGGTCCAGGTTCCGTTGAGGTTGATCCAGTCAGCGCGCATGAACTGAGGGCGCGGATGTTCAGGACGAGGAATGGGCATGATTGATGGATCCGTATTTGATGGCGGGGAGTTGGAAAGTTCCGATGTCAGATCCCGCGCCGCGAACATGGCATCGGCCGTGGTGTCGGGCGCCAGGCCTCAGAGCAAAGACGGGCGTATTATAGCACAGTTGCAAAAGAAAGACTTTCCCCGAATTGGTGGTTTGTCAAACCACGAATTATCAAGGGGGCCGGGCGGTGACGACGGAGCATTTAGTCTGCCAAGGAGGCCTTTGCCGTGTCAACCGACCCCGCTTGTATGCTGATTCGCAAATAAGTCAGCCTTGCGCCGAATCGTTTTTCCCAGGCTGGGCGTCGTCGTGAAGGCGTAATAATTACGGCAAACGACGACAACGACGCATGGGGAAGACGAGTCACGCAAGGGCAAATAATTCACGAATCAGCACACGAGGGTTCCCAATCCGTGGAAAGGACCGTCCCTCCTGCTCCAATTTTCCCTGGACGGGCGAATCGTCCAAGACGCGCGCCTGGTCGAACATGATGCGGCAGGCCACACATCGAAGCCTCAGCCTTGCAAAGGAGAGGCAGGCGAGGCCTCTGGTCGCCAAGGCCCGGGCGTTAGAGCCCCATGCCAAGTCCGGCAGCGTCCGTGTTTTGGGCGCCTGTCGTTTCAGAACATCCCCAATTTCTGCGCGACAAGCACGAGGTTGGCGGGCTGATTGAGCATGGTACCGGGCAGGGCCGGCTCTCCGCCGGACGGCAGCATGTCGGGCGCGTCTGTCTCGATGCACAGGCGGTCGGGCGGAATCTCCGCCACGACGCGCCGGAGCCGCGCGCTTTGCACGGCGGCGCCGCCAACCGAGATGAACGCGCCGAAGTCGAGCCAGGCGCGGAGCTGCGCCGTGCTGCCGCCGAAGGCGTGAATTGTGAAGGCGGGGATCCGCCCCGCAAAAGGACGGCAGGCGGCGAGCAGCTCGTCGAGCACCTTCGCGCCGTGAAGCATGACGGGTCTCTTCAATTCGGCCGCGAGATCGAGCTGTGCGCGCAGCACCTCGCGCGAAAGCGCGGACAAGGCCGGTTGCCGAATGCCGTCGAGTCCGATTTCGCCGATCCAGGCTTCCGGAAAGCGCAGGAGGAAGCCGCGTAGCCGCGCGATCCAGTCAGCGGGCAGATCCCCCGCGCACCAGGGGTGGACGCCGAAGGCCTTGCGGATTTCAAAATCCGGGCGCGGTGCAAGGACGGCAACGCCATCCCAGTCTTCGGGACCCGTGCCGCAGGTGCGGCAACCCGTCACGCCCGCGCACACGGCACGGGCGATAACTTCGTCGCGGACGCCGTCGAGCCGGTGGTCGTGGAGATGGCAGTGGCTGTCAAAAAGGGCAGGCATCGTGAAGCGGGGGGGCCAAAGGGATCGGAAGGGCCGTCGATTACCGGATGAGGGAAGCGACGATTCCATCGTTCATGTTTCGATCCGTGAAATCCCTGCCCCATTATACCGCGTCACGCACCCTTCTGCTATAATGTTTTCACCCGTGACCAACCATGACGACCGGCACCTACGCCTCCATACGCCTTCCCGCGTCCCCGACGGCGGTCGAACGTTCCGCCGCCCACGAACTTCAGGACGCCCTCTGCCGCATTACGGGCGCCAAGCTCCCCATTCTCCCCGAGGCGGCCGCAGCCATCGGTCGCGCCTTCTTCGTCGGAGCCACGGAATCCGCACGCCGCGCCGGCACCGGCGAATGGCGTCCCGACGAAATCCTTCTGCGTACAACGGACGCCGGACTCGTGCTCGACGGCGATCCGGCGCGCGGCCCCATCTACGCCGTCTGCACCTATCTCGAGGACTTCCTCGGCGTACGCTGGTGGATGTCGTCGGCGTCGACCTATCCCGCGCGTCCCCTCGCCGACCTGCCCGCCGCCAACCTCCGCTACGCCCCGCCCATCAAGTACCGCGAGGCCTATTATCTCGACGGCTTCGACCCGCTCCTGAAGGTCCGCTCCAAAATAAACTACTCCTCCGCGGCCCGCTACGAGCCCGCCACGCCCGTCCATCCCTTCATCCCGCCGGAACTCGGCGGCAACTACCGTCTCTATTTCTACGAGGGGCGCCGCTCGGCATACCATTCCTTCTTCGAGATCCTCCCGCCCGCCCGGCACTTTGCCGCCCACCCCGACTGGTACTCGCTCGTCGACGGCAGGCGCCAGCCACGTCAGCTTTGCCTGTCGAACGGCGAAATGGCCGAAGCCTACATAGCCGAGACGCTGCGCCGCCTCCGCGAGGCACCCGAGGCCAACTTCATCCAGGTCAGCCAGAACGACTGGCAGGGCCCCTGCGAGTGCGAGGACTGCCGCGCGATCGAGGCTGCGGAAGGCGGCGCCCACGCAGGCGTCTACCTCCGCTTCGCCAACCGCGTCGCCGAGGCCATCGAGAAGGAATTCCCGCACGTGATGGTCGACACCTTCGCCTACCAGTTCACGCGCCAGGCGCCGGCGAATGTCCGCCCGCGGCACAATGTCGTCGTCCGTCTCTGCGACATCGAATGCGCCTTCAACCGGCCGTTGACGGAATTCGACCAGAACCGCGCCTTCCTCAGGGACCTCGCCGACTGGAGCCGGATCGCCCCGGGTCGGATCTTCATCTGGGACTACCTCGCAAACTTCAAGTCCTACATGCTCCCGCATCCCAATCTTCTCTCCATCGCCCCCAACATCCGGACTTTCGCGCGTGCGGGAGCCGTCGGCATCTTCGAGCAGGGTGACGCCTGCTGCGCCGCCGGTGAATTCGCGCCGCTCCGCTTCTGGCTCGTCGCGCATCTGCTCTGGAATCCCGCGGCCGATGAAAAAGCCTTGATCCGCGACTTCGTCCGCGGCTACTATGGCGCGGCGGCCGCGCCGCACCTTCTCGACTACATCCGCCTCGTCAACGAAGCGGGCGCCGCCTCGGAAGCGCCGATGCGCTGCTACCACGAAAATGTAACGGACTGGCTTTCGGCCGATGTACGCGCCGCCGCCGTCCGCGCGATGGACGCCGCCCTTGCCGCCGCGGCGGAGGAAGGGGGGGATTTCGCCCGCCGCGTCCGCCGTGAGCAGCTCTCGACCGACCACATGCGGCTCGTCAACTGGAGGCCGGAGGACGGCGATCGCGACGCCTTCGCGAAGCGGTGGATTGCGGACTGCCGCGCCTTCGGTGTCTGCGCCGCCGCGGAAACCACGGATTCCGGACAGTTCGACTCCTACGCCGCCGCACTTCTCAATCCCGTCCAACGGAACAAGCCATGAAGACTTTGCAGAGCGTTCTGTCCGGAACCTGGTATCCCGCGACCGAACATGAAGTCCGTTCCCTCGCGGATGCCTGGGAGAAATCCACGGAGGCCGACGAGACCTCCGTGACGGAGCGGCCGAACGTGCTGCTCCTTCCGCATGCCGGCTGGGCCTACTCGGGCCCGACTGCCTGGCGTGCCGTGCGCACGCTTCGCGGACATGCCTTCGGCCGTGCCGTCATTCTCGCCCCGAGTCATCGGGTCTGGATCGAGAACCGTCTCGTCGCGCCGGAGGCAGAGGCCGTCGAAACGCCCCTCGGCACACTCCCCGTCGACCGCGACTGGATCGACCGCCTCGCCCTTCGCGCGCCCGTCATCCGCAATGACCGCGTCCACCAGGGCGAGCACGCCGCGCAAATCGAGTTCCCTCTTCTCCAGCTTGCCCTGGGTTCATCCTTCGCCATCGCTCCGATCGTCATCGGCGCCCTCGGTCCCGAGCAGCTCGCGATGGCGGCTCGCGCCCTCGCCGCGCTCATGGATGACGAAACGCTCCTCGTCATCTCCTCCGACTTCACCCACTACGGCGCCGACTTCGACTACGCGCCCTACGGAACGGACGGGGGCGCAGCCGTCCGTGCCGCCGTGGCCGCCGTTGACCAGGAGGCCGCCGCGCGCATCGCCGCCATCGACCCCGACGGTTTCCGCGCCGTCATCGAGCGCACGGGCGCGACCATCTGCGGACGCGTACCCATAGAGCTTGCCCTCCGGGCCTTTCCCACTGGCGCTTCGTTCGTCCGCATGCGCTACGCGGCTTCGGGAGACGCCGACGGCGACTACACGCGCTTCGTCTGCTATCTCGCCGCCGTCGGTCATGTCGACTGGCCGCCCCCGCCTGCCGGACCCCTCGGCCCGGAAGACCGCGCCTTTCTGCTTCGTGTCGCACGCGACGCCGTCGAACACGCCGTGCGAACCGGCCGACCTCTTCCCGCCGGCCATTTCGCCGCCTCCGCGTCTCCGGCCGCCCGGACGAAGATGGGTGCCTTTGTGACGCTCACGAACCGACATGACGGCTCACTCCGCGGCTGCATTGGCGAAATCCTCCCGATGCGGCCACTCGTCGAGGCGGTGACGGAACGCGCGGCGGATGCGGCGCTGAACGACCCGCGCTTCGATCCCGTCGCGCCGGAAGAACTCCCAGGACTGCGTGTTGAAGTCTCCGCCCTAGCGCCGCCAAGGCCCGTCGCCTCGTGGCGCGAAATCGTTCTCGGCCGCGACGGCATGACATTGGAGCGGGAAGGCCGTTTCGCCGTCTTCCTGCCGCAGGTTGCGCCCGAACAGGGCTGGGATCTCCCGACGACGCTTTCCCACCTTGCGCAAAAGGCCGGCCTTCCTGCCGACGCCTGGCGCGAAGGCGCTTCTTTCAAGACCTTCCAGGCGGATGTCTTCCACGAATAGCGGGGCGCGAGGGGCGGCCGCGACGAAGCGCAGTGCTCCTGAAGACCCGCGGACCTCACATGGAACCCTTCGCATCCGGGAGAAACCAGGCCTTGTCTCGGCCGCATGGCTTTGTCCAGGCAGACGCACCCCCTCTCCCATCTGGCGCGTGACGCCCTGTCCGGTGGGCGGCGAAATATGGTAGACTTATTTGGCGTAAGTCAGACCGGAACATCGGGCCATTTACCGCCATAAGAAGTGAACATCGTTGCAAAATTCAAGGAAACCGCCTACTCCGTCCTGCCGGTGATGGCGCTGGTGCTGGTGCTCGGTCTCTTCGTCGCGCCGCTTGACAATGCGCTCCTCCTTCGCTTCTGCTGGGGCGGCCTCCTTCTCGTCGCCGGCCTGACCATCTTCCTCCTCGGCGTCGACCTCGGCATCCAGCCGATGGGCGAGCGTTGCGGCGCCGCCCTCACGCGCCGCCGGAGCCTCGGACTTCTTCTCGCGGCGGCTTTCGCCATCGGCTTCGTCGTCACCGCCGCCGAGCCCGACATCCAAGTCTTCGGCAACCAGGTCAGGGGCGTCTTCCAATCCGTGAGCAAGAACGGCCTCGTCTTCTCCATCGCCGGGGGCGTCGGCCTTTTCATGATGGTCGGCATCGCACGGACCGTCCTCGGCCTCTCGATCAAGTGGACGCTCTTTCTTTCCTACACGATTCTCTTCCTCGCCGCCCTTTTTGCGCCGCCCGCCTTCGTGGCGGTTGCGTTCGACTCGGGTGGCGCGACGACAGGCCCCATGACGGTTCCCTTCATCATGGCCCTCGGCCTCGGCGTCTCCACCGTGCGAGCCGACAGCGAAAACAGCTTCGGTCTCACCGGTGTCGCTTCGGTCGGTCCCGTTCTCGCCGTCCTCGCCTACGCCATCGCGGCTCCCGCTTCGCAGGCGGCCGACGAGGTTGCCGAGGCGGCGGAGGCGCTTTCCGCAGGCCATGTCCTCCACGAGGCCTTCGTGGAGTCCTTTGCCTCCATTGTGCCGCTTTTCGTCCTTCTTGCCGTCTTCCAGTTTCTGGAGCCCAGGATGACGCGCCGCCAGTTCGCGCGCAACGCCATCGGCTTCGCCTATGCGCTCATCGGGTTGACCATCTTCCTCTTCGGCGTCAACTCCGGCTTCATGCAGGCGGGACAGGCGCTTGGCAAGGCGCTTGGTGCGAACGCCTTCGGCCAAGGCGGCGCGTGGTACGCCGTTCTCCTCGCCACGGGGATCGCCTTCGGCGCCGTGATTGTCTGCGCCGAGCCGGCCGTCTGGGTGCTGAGCGAGCAGGTCGAGCAGGTCACCGGCGGCACAATCCGCCGCCGCGCACTCCTCGTCTTCCTCGCGGCGGGCACCGCGCTCGCCATCGGCCTCGCCACGCTGCGCGCCGTCTTCGGCTTCCCAATCGCCTGGCTCCTCGTGCCGGGCTACGTCCTCGCCATGGCGCTCATGTACTTTGCGCCGCCGCTCTTCGCGGGCATCGCCTTCGACTCGGGTGGCGTCGCCTCCGGTCCGCTTACTTCGACCTTCATCCTTTCCTTCACCCTCGGCGCGGCAGCGGGCGGCGCGGGGGGCGCGGACTCGTTCGGCGTCATCGCCCTCGTCGCGATGATGCCGCTCATCGCCATCCAGCTGATGGGCATCGTCTATGACCGGCGGAAGCGCCGGGGCCGTGCGGCTCGGACTGGCGCCGGAGGAGGTGGCAAATGAAAAACAGGCTTATCGTCTGCGTTGTGCCGCATGGCAGCGGCGACCGCATCACGGGAGCGGCGCGGGACGCCGGCGCCGGAGGTGGCACCATTCTTATGGGGCGGGGCACCGCCGCTAGCGGCATCCTGCAGCTTCTCGGGCTTGGCGACACCTCGAAGGAGGTGACGGTCAACGTCGTCTCCGAAGTCGTCGAACCCGGCGTCAAGGAAGCCATCAGGCTCGCCGTCTTCGGCGAGCGGCGGCATTTCGGCGTCATGTTCACGGTGGATGTATCGGACTTTCTCAGAAGCGGCGATGCAACTTCCGCACCGAAAGGGGAAAAGGCCATGGAGAAGAGCGAATACCAGCTGATAAGCGTGATTGTCAACAAAGGCTACGCGGAGGATGCGATGGCGGCCGCCCGCAGGGCAGGCGCAAGCGGCGGGACGATTCTCGGCGCCCGCGGCACCGCCAGCGAGGATGACGCACGTTTCTTCGGCGTCAAGCTCGTCCCCGAAAAGGAAATGCTGATGATTCTGGCTCCCAACGCCATCGCCGACGCCGTCTTCCAGGCCGTCTGCAACCTTCCCTGCTTCGCGGAGAAGGGGAACGGAATCGAATTCTCGATCCCCGTCCGCGACTTCACGGCTCTTGGGTGATGAATCGTCGGAGCGCCCGGCGCTGACGCAGGGAGTGCGCCTTTATCCATGGCCCCGCTCCGTCTCGTGCCGAACGACGTCTGCAACGGTCTCCGAAACCTCTGCGCCGTCTCCTTCGCGGGTTTCAATGGCAGGTCCGGCATGGTCGCCCGTTCCGGCTGGCCGTCCTCGTTCGGTTCCGGTTCGGAGGCGTCGGCGTACCGTCCGAAAAGGCGTGGCCTGTTTGCCTGTCCTGATTCCGCCATGCTTCGTCCTTGCCGTTGCAACGCGGAAAAGTGCGCCTCGCGCCTCGTCCCCGCCTGACGAAGCCAATTCTGTGCAACGAGGTCGGAATTTATCGGACGGGATGCTGGGAGCGGCGGGCGACGAGGATGATCGTGCCGGGAATGGCGGCGAGTTCACCGGCGTTGTCCGCCCAGTCCGCGTTGGTGTAGGGGGGCTTTCCCCCTTGTAGTTCGGCGGGTTCTTCGAGCGCGACGACATCAAGGCCTGCGTCCCGCATCCACTTGAACCAGGACGAAACCGGATAGGCCCGCGAAATCACCTCGATCTTCCCGCGTTTGCGGCGGATGTCGTCGGGCGGGCGGAAGTAGTTCCGAAGGAAGAGTCCCATGCCGTCGGGCCTGTCGTTTTCGTCGATGCCCTCGACCCACTCGCCGTTGTAGAGCGGGTGGACGGTTGAGATGACGAGCGTGCCGCCGGACGCCAATGCGCCGGCTGCGCGGGCGATGACTCCGGCGGGGTTGTCGGCGAACTCAAGCGCGTGGGAAGAGTGGACGAGGTCGTAGGGTCCCTTGAAGCACGCGGGCCAGCGGTCGAGTTCGCCTTTGGCGAAGGCGATTTGCACCCCCTCGCGCCGGGCGAGCGCGCGGGCGTGGCGCAGCTGTTCGGCCGAGATGTCGAAGGCGTCGCAGAGGACGCCCTGCCTCGCGAGCCAGACGCTGTTCTGCCCGCCGCCGCAGCCGATCTCCAGCGCGCGCATTCCCGGACGAAGGGCCGGCAGGAGGCGGAGGCGGCTCTCGCCGGGGATCTGCGGACCATAGTGGAAATCCTCCGTCGATATCTCCATGACGCGCTGGTAGCGGTCGGAGAGGCCGTCCCAGTAGGCGCGCTGCATTTCGGACATGGACATGCGGTTGCCTGACATAAGGCTCCAATTATACCAAAACGCCGCAGATGCGGCGTTTTGTGCTATACTCTTTCCTGTCGCCGGAAAGGGCGGCAATGACAATTTGACTTCCGCGCCCGTGCGCGGAGGTTCGCGCGCAAGCGCATTTTTGGCTTCTTCTGGAAACTGGTAATTTTTGGGGAGCCGGAGATGTGGCTGCGCGGAGTGTGTTTCGCACACTCTGCGTGCCCGTTTTCCGTATTCCCCAAGGGCGTTACCAGTGCCTCAGAAGAGATACGAAAACGAGGCACGCTTTTTCATGATAGACGAAATACTCCTTGCTTCCACCGGCCACGGCGAAAGTCTTTTCACCCCCGCCGAGAGTGACTGGCTCGAAAAACGCATCTTCGAGCGGAAGACGAAAAAGGGCAAGGAGTACGCCGTTCCCTGCATTGTCCGCGGGAAAGACATCCGCCTCACGCCGGAAGAGATCGTCCGACAGCTCTACGCGCACCGCCTCATGGAGGAATACGGCTATCCCGCCTCGCGCCTCGCTTTTGAATTCACCGTGCACTTCGGCCGCGAAACGAAACGCGCCGACATCGTCGTCCTTGACAAAGACGACCCGAACGTCCCCTACATCATCGTCGAGACGAAGAAGCCCAAGGCAAAGGACGGCCGCGAGCAGCTGAAGTCGTACACACTCGCAACCGGCGCGACGATGGCCGTCTGGACGAACGGCGAGGCAATCACCTTCCACCAGCGCAAGAACCCGAACTTCTTCGAGGACATCCCCGGCATTCCCAAGGTGGACGAAACCCTCGCCGACATCCTCAACACGCCATTCACAATGGACGACCTCGTGCGAGAGGACAAGCTCACGAAAACGGGCAAGTCGCTCAAGGACCTCGTACTTGAAATGGAGGACGAAGTCCTCGCCAACGCTGGCGTCGATGTCTTCGAGGAGGTCTTCAAGCTGATTTTCGCGAAGCTCTATGACGAAAAGACCGGCACGAACCACGCGGGCTACAATCTCCGCTTCCGTAATTCCGGGCAGAGCGACATAGAACTCAAGCGGAAGATAGAGGCGCTTTTCAAGGAGGCCTGCGACGAGTGGCCGGGCGTCTTCGACGACAACGCCGCCATCGCCCTCACGCCCCCGCATCTCGCCATCTGCGTCTCATCTCTCGAAACGGTCAAGCTCTTCAACTCCAATCTCGACGTGGTGGACGACGCCTTCGAGTACCTGATGAACAAGTCTTCAAAGGGCGAGAAGGGGCAGTATTTCACGCCGCGATACGTCATCGACATGTGCGTGAGAATGCTCAACCCAAAGCCATCCGAGACGATGGTCGACACCGCCGCCGGCTCATCCGGCTTCCCCGTCCACACCATCTTCCACGTCTGGCGGCAGATGCAGCTCGACGCGAACGAGAAAGTCAGCCACCTTTTCACATCGGCACCGAAGAGCAAGGCGCAGACAGACTATGTGCGAAGCAAGGTCTTCGCAATAGACTTCGATGAAAAGACCGTCCGCGTCGCCCGCACCCTGAACCTCATCGCCGGCGACGGCCACACCAACGTCCTACACCTCAACACCCTTGACTTCGGGCGCTGGGACACCGTCACCAAGGAACAGGGCTGGATCGACACATACAACGAGGGCTGGAAGAAACTCCGCAAACTCGAAATCCCCGACCGCACGCACGCCTACTTTGAATTCGACATCGTAATGGCCAACCCGCCATTTGCGGGCGAGATCAAGGAGGGCCAACTCCTTTCCCGCTACGAGTTCGGGTCGAAGAACGGCAAGCCCCAGAAGAGCGTCAGCCGCGACGTTCTTTTCATCGAGCGGAACATCAACTTCCTCGGCGCTGGCGGACGCATGGCAATCGTCCTGCCGCAGGGGCGCTTCAACAACGCGACAGACCAGGAAATCCGCCGCTTCATCGCGGACAAATGCCGCATTCTCGCCGTCGTGGGCCTCGACGGCAACACCTTCAAGCCCCATACCGGCACCAAGACAAGCGTTCTCTTCGTTCAGAAGTGGCAGAACGACCGGAGCCAGCCCAACTACAACCCGAAGCGGGATGACTACCCGATCTTCTTCGCCACGCAGCGCCGGGGAGGCAAGAACTCTCGCGGCGACAAGCTCTACTGGACGCGAGACAAGTCTGGCACAACCACGGACCCGAAACTCGCCCTCCTCGACCAATATGGGCACCCCATCGTCTATCACGACCTCTTCGCCACCTACAACTACGTCTGGGACGAGGACGCGAAGACCAACCGGCTTGAACAGCTG
>JAEEGL010153547.1_pt1 | contig 12317 bp, 14 predicted proteins | sample 9134231 | NCBI WGS metagenome assembly JAEEGL01 (sample SAMN16246548, study PRJNA631951) | gut metagenome | biome: gut microbiome; feature: rumen; material: fiber-attached | host: Bos | place: Iran: Karaj | collected 2018-10 | reverse complement strand
ATTGTGCAGAAGATAATAAGATGAAATCTATTGAAGAAATAAATTCAGAGATAGTTGATGAAGTAAAGAGATTACAGTTAATAAAAAGATAAGGAGTTAAATGGACAAAGTAATTCATAACATTTTAAAGCGTATTGAAGACGAAGGTTATGAAGCCTACATAGTAGGTGGTTTTGTTCGTGATAAATTACTTGGAAAAGATTCATATGATGTTGATATTTGTACTAATGCAAGACCAATGAATTTAAAAGACATATTTCCTATTAATCAAAATAGTAATGGTTATGGTGGATTTAATCTTAAAATAAAAAGGTATAATATCGATATTACAACATATCGAAAAGAAAAAGCTTATGTTGGACATAATCCATCCGAAGTAGAATATGTAAATAGTTTATTTGAAGATATAAGACGAAGAGACTTTACAATTAATTCATTCTGTATGGATAAAAATGATAATGTATTAGATTTATTAAATGCCATGGATGATTTAAAAAACAAAACTATTAAAGTAGTAGGGGATGCTGATTATAAATTTAGTGAAGATCCTCTTCGTATGCTTAGAGCAATCCGTTTTGCTACCATTTTGGATTTTAATATTGATGATGTTGCATTAGCATCAATTAAAAAGAACTATGGATTAGTTTCTAAATTAAGTGATGAAAGAATAAAAGAAGAAGTAATTAAAATATTAAGTAGTTCTAATTTTAGAAAAGGTTTAAATCTTTTAATTGATACTAGAATAAATGAAGTTATTGGTTTAAAGAATAATATTGATAATATAACATATTGTTCAGATATTCTTGGAATGCTTGCTCAAATAGATATTAAAAGAATTAATTTAACTCATACAGAAGAAGGCACTGTTAAAATATTAAAGAAACTATTACAAAAAGGTCAAATAGATAATTTTGCTTTGTTTAATTATGGATTATATCCATGTACAGTAGTATCTGAGATATTAAATATTAAGAAATCTGAAGTTAATAAAATGTATGAAAAATTACCAATAAAAAGCATGAAAGACATTGATATAAATGGAAATGAAATAATGCAGACACTTAACCTTAAACCTGGTAAAGAAGTTGGAGAATTAATGATAAGTGTTCGAAATGCTATTTTAAATGGTATAATAGGTAACAAGAAAAGCGAGATTAAAAAGTTTTTATTAAATGGAGTACAACATGAACAAGGATAATAAAAAATTTGTTATTGAAACAATCTTTTTAAAAGAAGCATTAAAACATGATTTAACAGTTCCAGAATTTTTAGTATTGGTTTATTTTGATAATGATTATGATTCTGTCTTTAATTTGAATAAAGTTGTTAAAGCTACTTGTCTAAAAGAAGAAGTCGTTTTAGAGGCTTTTGATTCTCTTATCAACAAAGGAATTATAAGCCTTAATACTGTAAAAAATGATAACGGAAAGATATTTGATCAAGTGTCATTAGAAAACCTTTATAATGATATTAAAAATGATAAAAAAGAAGAAGAAAAAAAGAAGTCTCAAGAGGCATTTTTAGATACATTCCAAAAGCAATTTGGTCATAATTTATCTTCGATGGATTATGAAATTATTAAAGCATGGTTAGATGATGGTTTCTCTGAAGAGTTAATTCTAGGTGCTCTACAGGAAGCTATTTATAAAAAAGTTTATTCATTAAAGTACATTGATAAAATTCTGTTTGCTTGGAAGAAGAAAGGTTTTAAAACAATGAATGATGTCAATGAAAGTTTCATTCAAAAAGATGATGATGATTCAAAATTTGAAACTAGTGTTATGGAATTCGATTGGTTAGATAATGAAGAATAATATTATAAGTTATTTTGATTCTATAATACCTAATCCTCGATGTGAATTAAATTATACAAAGGATTATGAATTATTAATTGCGGTTGTATTATCTGCCCAATGTACTGATAAAAGGGTTAATTTAGTAACTAGTAAATTATTTAGTAAGTATGATTTATCCTCGCTTGCTAAAGCAAATATAAAAGATATTGAAAAGATATTATATGAACTTGGAAATTATCATAAAAAAAGTGAGTATGTAATTAATATAGCTAAAAAATTACTAAAGGACTATGATGGAAAAGTACCAAACGATGGTAAATATTTAGAAAGTTTACCAGGCGTTGGTCATAAGACCGCTAGTGTTGTTTTAGCAGAACTATTTAATGTTCCTACGATTGCAGTCGATACTCATGTTGAAAGAGTTTCCAAAAGATTATATATTGCTAAAGAAAATGATAGCATTAAAACAATAGAGAAAAAACTAAAAAAATTTCTTAATAAAGAAGAGTATAATCGTGTTAATCATCAGCTAGTATTATTTGGTAGATATTATTGTAAAGCTGTTAAACCACTTTGCGAAAAGTGTCCACTAAAATGTCGTGTTAAAGATTAATAGTTCTTTATTAAGAATTATTTAGTATAATATAAAAAGGGAAGTGATTTATGTGTCAAAGGCTAGAAAAGGTCGATCAGTAGCTATTTTTATCGTTTTATTTGTTCCTTTTTTAATAGGCGTTGTGGTAGGAATAATACTTGATTCAAAAATCCTATCTAATAAAAAAGACAATAAACCTGTTGAAAATGAAGTTGTTGGTAAAGTTGAAGTAAACGATAATGATTTAGCCAATAATTTGTTAAAGATTATTAATAATAATAGTCTTGAAAAAGTTATATATAATTACCGAAGTAATGGAGTAGTATTTGATAACATATCTAATGATGAGAAACTTTATTTAGCAGGTATTGATAAGTATTATAATTCTTCGAATAATAAGGTTACTTTTGATTCATTAAAGACTAGTTTGATTAATAATTACAATACTGATTTTAAAGTTGAAGCTAAGGATTATAATTTTCATGATATAGCCACTATAAAATGCAAAGATGATAGTTATTCATATGATGGCGAATCACTTAAATATGTTGATAATTTAATATATATAGATTTATATAACGTACTTAAATTAGAAAAAGAGAAAAACTCTTATTATTTAACTGTTAGTGGTATATATCATCAAAAACTAAACAATTCAGACAATTATTCAAATGATCGTGGATTTGTATTTAATGAAGCGATTTCTAATAATACATCAATTGATGAATTATATAAAAGTAATGAAGAACAATTTATGAAATACACTTTTGAATTTTTAAAAGAGTCTGGCGAATATATATTAATAAAGTTTACAAAGAACAATTAAAAAGATCTAGATTAATCTAGACCTTTTTTTATATTGTATCATCAATAACAGTATTATCTATTTGCTTTGGAACATTAATAACAAGTTCATTTGAATTAGTAGATTCTAATATTGAATATGATGCTTTAATAACAAATGTATAATCTTGTGTAGGTTCAATAGTTTGTGTATATGATGTTCTTGATATCCATGTAAGAGGTGTTAATTCACCAGTAGTATTATTCTTTAAATAAATACGATATCCAAGATCACCTACAAGATTAGCATTATCAGTTAATCTCTTTTCAAAGTATTGAGCAGCATATTCACCATAATAAGTATTGAAATATTCTTGTAAATAAGGTTCATACATCATATCAGGAAGTGCCACAGCATTCCATGATAGAGTAACTGAATTACCATTAACTGTATAACTTCCTCCACTTGGAGTAGCTAGTCTTTGATATCTTTTTGATACCTCAGTTGGTTCAGTACCTGCAATAAATAATTCTCGTATAATCATATCTTCAGGAGTTCCATCTGATGGTAATTGAAGAGGTATTGTCTCTTTTTCAATATTTACCCATTTTAGTCCAGAAGGAACTTTAAATGTTTTATTTGTACTATAAATGTTTTTAGCCATACCGGCCATTAATGCTTGACGAGCTTTAATACCACGTTCACTATTTAGATAATAATCTTTCATTAAGTGTTCGTAGCCATACCATAATGCAATACAGTACTCTGGAGAGTATGTTACGTTCCATGCATCCATTGTAGTATTAAGTGGCATTCCTTTAGCTCTTAATGTTTTATCATCAACATCGGTTGTACCAGTTTTACCTGCAACTTGAGTTCCTTTAATAGAGAACCTTCCAGCAGTATTTGATGATACAACATCCATTAATATACTAGTTATCATGTATGATGTCTTAGCAGATACTACTTGTTCTTTTGTATATTTATAATCTTGTGTTGATCCATCCTCAAATTGAATCTTCGTAAATGCATAAGGCTCTATGTAGTAACCGCCTCGACCATATGTGGCATAGGCAGCTGATAATTGAAGAGGGGATACACCATTAAATCCACCAATTGATGCTGATTCAAATAAATTAGCACCATAATCAATTCCAAAACTGTGAATATAATCCGCTACTTTTTCAAGTCCTACTTCTTTAACAACTGTTTGGAATGTTTGAAGAGCAGGTATATTTCTTGATGCTGATAAAGCACCTCTTACTGTCATTAAGCCATTGTATTTACCATTGGCATTTTTCATTGATTGACCATTTGAATATTTTCTTTCTTCGTCGAATAAATAATCACCAGTAGAACCTTTTAAGAATTCAAAGTAAGGTCCATAGTCAACAATTGGTTTAGCTGTAGATCCTGGTTGACGATTAATATCTGTTGCAAAGTTTAATCCTTTTGCTTGATAGTTTCTGCCACCACTTAGGGCTACAACTGAACCATCTTCAACAGATGTAATAGCAACGCCTTCTTGAACATATTCATCTGGATATTTCCAGAATTCTCCTTCTTCCATTCTAGTAAGTACATCTTGTACTTTTATATCAATAGTAGAATAAATAATTAATGAATTCTTGTATGGATTAACACCAGTTTTAGCTTCAACATCATTCATAATGTAATCAACAACGGCTTGATAAGTATTTGTTTTTCTACTTGATTTCTTTTCTGCAAGAAGACTTTGAACTGGTATCTCAAGTACAGCATTCATTTGTTCTGCTTTAATATATCCATGATTTACCATATATTGTAATACTAACTTTTGTCTATTTCGACATCCTACTGGATTTCGATAAGGATTATAGAATGTTGGATTTTGATACATACCTACAAGTAGGGATGCTTCCGCTAAAGTAATATCTTTAATAGATTTACCAAAGTAATATTGACTACCTTGTTCTATTCCATATATACCATTGTAGTTAACATTTCCATCATGACCTAACCATAATGTATTTACATAGAATTCAAATATTTCTTCTTTTGTATAAGTGTTTTCTACTTTGAAGACAGCCATATAGATATCTTCAAATTTTCTTATAAATGATCTTAACTTAGATTCTCTAGTAGTACCTTTAGTATATACATTTTTTATAAGTTGCATGGTAATTGTTGAAGCACCACCAGCACCTCGACCAATCAATTGTTGGAAAGATGCTTTAGCAAATCTGGCAATATCTAAACCATTATGTTGAAAGAATCTTGAATCTTCGGTAGCTATTAGCGCATCAATAAATACCTGAGGAATTTCATCGTAAGAAATAAGTTCACGGTTCTCAGCACCAATTCTTGCAAATTCGACACCATTTTTATCAAGTATAACTGTAGATTCTTTTGTATATAATTTCTCTTTATCAAAAGTTGGACTTTCAATAATAATAAATAGGGCAAAGGCAAGTATAGCACTAGCACCAAGTATTAAACCTACTAATATTAACTTAATAATAGTACTTTTAATACCATTCTTTTTTATTTTATCTTTTAAACTAGTTTTATTATTAATTTTCTTATTATTAACTTTTATTCTCTTTTTCATTCTTCCTCCTTATTAATTCTTCTACCGCAGGTATATAGTTGACTCCTTTTAGGTAATTAAAATCAACTTTAATACCATTTTTATTAATATACTCATATGGAATACTTTTTCTTTTATTATTATCAATAAAATTAATCACATCTATGCCATCAAGTACATATATTTCATTTAAAATCATTATTATTAAAAAAACGATACCATCATGATTTATAATTCTTTTGATATGCTTAATTTGATGTTCAGCAATATTTGATAAAGGTAAATTATTTTGATTAGTGTTTTTAGCATCAAATTCAATATAATATCCTTTATAGATGCCATTATAATCTAGCGTAGACTGTGTTTGATAATAAGCATCAGTAATTCTTTTTGAATTATAGTTATATTTAACTACTGCAATAGGAGTAGGTTTTTTATAAATAATAGCAATATCATCTTCCACTAATTTTTCATTAGTTTTGTTAATTAACTCTTCAAGTTCCATACCTCTATTGCCATAATTAACAATTTTATGATATTCCTTTTTTATATTTCCTGGATAATTCAAAATTTATCACCTTATTAATTATATCAAATATAGAAGTAAATGTTAATTATTATTTATAGGAAAGTTTTTGATATGTTTTGTCGAATTTGTTGATAATTATTTATTAATTATATACAATGCCATTGGAGGCATAAAATGGATACTGAATTAATATTAGATAGAATCATTAACAAAGTAGAATATGCACAAATTTTACTCGAGAGTGATAGAGTTAGTAACCTTGACAGTAATTAGGCTTTTTGCTATAATTTCCTTGTTAGAAGGTGTATAAGATGTATAATGAAAAACTATATTTAACGCCTCAAGAAATCTATGAACATGATTTCAAAATAGATACGAGGGGATATTGCCCTCAAGAGGTTGACAAGTATTTAGATATGATAATAAGAGATTATACAGAGTATAATAATATTATCAAAGATTTACAAAATAAAATTGAGGATTTAAATAATGATAATTATACATTAAAGGAAGAAATTAGACATTTACAAGATGCTCTAGCTTCTGCTAATGAAAATTCTAACAGAGAGCCTAAAAGCGTGACTAATATTGATTTATTAAAAAGAATTAGTCAACTTGAAAAAGCGGTATTTGGTGATAAGCAGTAATATCTAAGGCAAACGCAGCAAATTTATTTTGTTGAGGAAAGTCCATGCTCACACATTCTGCGATGAATGTAGTGTTTGTGCTTAGGGAAAAAATAACCTAAGGTAGCTATTTAATAGCTAACGGCGCTGAAATAGTCTAACCATGATTAAAGTAAGCATAAAGTGCCAAAGAGACGAGCCTTTTAGTAATAAAAGGAGTGGAACGTGGTAAACCCCGCAAGTGAGAAACCCAAATTTTGGTAGGGGAGCTAATCTAAGAGAACTGAATCAAAGATTGGATACGATAGTATAGATAAATGTTTGCCCCTCTTTAGAGGACAGAACATGGCTTATTAGATGTTATTATTATATAGGAAGTGAAATTGATTGAAAGAAATAGGAGAACTGTTTTTACAGACTCGAGAAGCTGCTGGGGTTTCACTAAAAGAAGTTAGCGAAGACCTTGGAATTGAAGAGGCAATACTTACTAATATTGAAGATGGAAAAACAGGAGCATTTTCTGATATTTTTGTGTTAAAAAACTATGTTACTAGTTATGCAAAGTATCTAGGATTAGATGAAACAAAAGTAGTAGATCAATTTAATGAATATGTTTTTGAAGAAACATCAAAAATACCTATTAGAGATATTGAAAAACAAATTGAAGAAAATAATAAAAATGATAATGAACCTAAAATCATGTCTCCATATACAAGAGGAGAAAAGAAAATTAAAAATGGTTTATACTTAACAATTTATATAATTTTAATAATGCTTTTAGTCATTGCTGTAATATGGAGCGTAAAGCAAATAGCATATGGAACAAAATCAGCATATGTTATTGGAAATAAGGAGTAGAATATGAATTTACCTAATAAAATTACTGTTTCAAGAATAGTCATGTCAATTATTATTCTTGTTATGTTGGTTGTACCATGGCATGCTCTTGGTGTTGAATGGCCTGTATATGGAAGAATATTTGGTATAACACTAGAAACAGGATTAAGCCTTAAATATATAGTTGCCGGTGTATTATTTGTTATTGCTGCACTTACTGACCGTTTGGATGGCTATTTAGCAAGAAAGAGAAATCAAGTAACTGATTTAGGAAAAATGCTTGATGCTATTGCTGATAAAATTCTTGTTAATGGAGTACTTGTAATTCTAGCTTGTGAAAGAATGATACCTTTAGTTGTACCTGTAGTTATTATTACAAGAGATACAATTACTGATACATGTAAGATGATATCTGGTAATAAGGGTAAAGTAGTAGCAGCATCATGGATGGGTAAAATAAAGACTGTATTTGTTATGACAGGTACTTCACTTGTATTCTTCAATAATTTACCATTTGAATTAATTCATTTTAAATTTGCTTTATTCTGTTTAATAATTGGTACTGTACTAAGTGTAGTCAGCGGATGTCAGTATTACTTTAAAACTATGGAACTTATAAAGGAACCTAAAAAGAAATAATTAATTATTTCTTTTTTTATGGCATATTACCTAACATTGTTATATCATTCGCATAATGTATAACAAAAGGAGGATTATATCTATGGTTTTTGATGAGTCATCAAATATGGATACTATGCCAAATAATAATCAAACTGGATGTTGTAGTCCAGTATATGAAGTACCTGAGGAGAAGATTTGCCATCGTTACTTTTGTTACGAGGTTCCTCATGTTAAAAGGTGTAATACAAGAATTATAAATCATCATATTTATCGTCATACAACAGTTCCTTGTTATACTACTTGTGAAGAAAATGTATGTGAAAATGTGTTTGATAATGGATGTCATTAAAAAGTCTCTTTTAGAGACTTTTTTAATTATGTAATTTTTAATAATTGTGTTATATTTAATATGAGGAAGTAATGAAAAAAGTATTGATATTTATTATTAGTTTTTTTATGTTTTTTAGTTCTTGTTATGCAATACAAATAAGTGCTGAATCTGCTGTTATGTATAATTTACAAGATAATAGTATCATTTACGAGAAAAGTGCTGGTAAAAGAATGCAAGTTGCATCTTTAACTAAAATAGTTACGGCGATAACAATTATTGAAAATAACCAAGATTTAGATAAAAAAATACTTGTAAAAGAATCTATGTTAGATGGATTAAAATTATATTCTAGATATGGATTTAAAAAAGGAGATATTGTCTCTATAAGGGATTTATTATATGCTTTATTATTATCCTCATCTGCAGATGCTGCAAATATCCTTGCTATTGGCACATCTGGATCTATTAAAAATTTTTCAGTACTAATGAATAATGAATTAATCAAAATCGGAGTTCATAATTCTCATTTTGATAATCCAATTGGTAAAGATAGTGTTAATAATTATTCAACTGCTAAAGATATGGCTCAAATATTAAGATATGCTTTAAATAATAATACTTTTAGAAATATATTTGAAACTAAACACTATAAATCTAATGAACTGAAAAAAGAGATAATGTCTACATTATATCTATATGATTATGATACGGCATTTATTAAGGGCGCTAAGACAGGATATACTGAAAATGCTGGTAGATGTTTAGCATCATATGCGATTCTTGATGGAATACCATTTTTAATTGTTGTATTAAATGCCCCAATTGAGGAAGGGTATAATGTTAAAGATTCTATTGATTTATATAACTATTATTCAAATAATTATAAATATGTAAATGTTATTAGAAATAATCAAGAAGTTGCTAAGATTAGAATTAGAGATGGAAAGGATAAAGAATATATAATTAGAACTAACGAAGATATTAATATGTATTTACCTAGTAGCTATTCTAATGAACTAGTTTATCGATATGAAGGCATAAATACAATTGATCGAACTATACCATATAATTCTAAATTAGGAGAGATAAAAGTATTTCATGGTAGTGATGTTATTTATAGCGAAGATGTATATTTAGATAAACCGGTTAAATATAGCAATCGAAAAGCAGAAATGTCCGTTTTAATTTTCACTGCTTTGACATTTGGTTTTTTTGATGTATTACTAATTATAAGAAAACATTATGAATAGATATTTTCTTATGATATAATAATTTTAGAAAGAATGAGGATAATTATGAAAAAAAATACTTATTTATATATTTGCATCGGTATATTAGTTGTATTTACAATTGTATATTTTGTTATAGCAAATAATGTTAGTTATGCTTTTGTTAATAATGATGAATCATATTTGTATTCTCATAAAATAAATGAAATTAAAGTAGCCAGTATACAGTATATGAGATCTCATGAAGATGCTTTTATAGAAAGTGAAACAATTTATATTACTGTAGATGATTTAGTAAATGACGGATTACTTGAAGCAGATAATGATGGTAAAGTAAGAGATCCTTTAAATACTATTAAAACTTTAAATGGAATTAAAATAAGACTTACTAAACTAGAAGATGGCTATGATGTTAAAGTATTATCATAGGAGTTATAAATGGCTATAACAAAAACTAATTTTATTAATTATACTCGTTGTCCAAGGTATGCAGCCTTGGATAATTTGCGTAAAGATAAGTTATCAAGTGATATATCATATGCTGATTATAAAAATGAAGAATTAGAAGAACATAAACTAGAGATGTTAAGTGGTATTTTTGAAGATGAAGAACTAGAAATAGATACCACTAAAGAATTAAATCCCCAAATGGAAGCTATGATGCCATATTATAAAGATGTTGAAATAGAGGCAGGCTTAATATGTGAAAAATACTTTCCTGGTGAATTTCGTTATGCGGAAAAGACTGAAGATCAAGAGTGTTTTGAATGTATAATTAATAATATAAAATATGTTTGTTATGTCGATATTTATAATACTTATAAAGATAAAGTTAATATTATCGAAGTTAAGGCAACTACTACACATGATTATTATGCTATGCAAGCTGGATTAAAGGGTAAAGATAAGTATTGTATATGGCATAAAGAGAATAACATTTTAAGATTAAAGGATGAAATTGATGGATATCCCTTACTTGAAGAAATGGAATATGATAAATTTGAAAAAGTAAAACAAAAATTATTTGATCGATATTCTGGAGTGGGTTCTTATGTATTTGACCTTGCCATTCAAAGATATATTATAGAACATGATTATAAAGAAAGTAATAATGAGGAAGCATTAAAGAATATAAAGTATTATTTAGCGGTACTAAATAATCAATATGTATATGATGGAAATGGCAAATATACAGAAATTAATAATCAAGAATTAATTACTTTTATAGATTTAACTAAAGTAACCGAAGAATATCAAGAAAGAATTGATTTATATCGAAGAGATTTAGAAAAGTATTTAACTGATTTAGATGCTAAACCTTGTCGTTTATCTATTGCTTGTCAAAGAAAGAAAACTAAGGAATGTGTTTATTTTAAACCTGTATGTGGGGCATTTATACCTAAGTATAATTCCATATTTAATTATTTGAATTGTACTAGTTTTAAGCCTCCGGGATCAAAAGAGAGTATTAAGAATATAGATTTAGTAAATGATGGATATGTAGATATGATGGATATTCCTGATGATTGGATAACTAATCCTAAACATTTTATTCAAAGAGATGCATATGTGACAGGAAAACCATATATTAATAAAGAAAAGATTAAACTAGGTATTAATACATTATCTTATCCGATATATCATTTGGATTTTGAAACATTTCCATGTCCACTTCCTAGATTTAAAGGAGAGAAACCATATACACAATCACCATTTGAATTTTCTTTACATATTGAAAGAGAACCTGGTAAATGTGATTTTGATAAAGATAATTTTGTATTCTTAGCTAAAACATTTAACGATGAAAGAGAAGAATTGGTAAAGGCTTTAGTAGAACATATTACTGATCCAAAAGGAACTATGTTTGCACAAAACTATACATTTGAAAGAAGTCGTATTAAAGAACTTGCCGAAGTATTTCCTGAATATAAAGATAGATTACTTCAAATAATTGATAATTCTGCTGACTTATTATGGCTTGTAAATACCAATACAGAACTTTACAAATCACTTGGATATGATGAAGAAGAGGCTAAGTTACCAAACTATTATTGTAAAGAATTAAGTGGAAGTTATTCCATAAAGAAAACTTTACCAGTATTTAGTGATTTATCTTATGCATCACTAGATGTAAAAAATGGTATGGAAGCAGTTGCTGCCTATGCTAATTATCCTACAATGTCTAAAGAGGAATATAATTTAAAGTATCAAGCTTTAATTACATATTGTAAGCAAGACACATGGGCTATGGTACTAATATTAGATGCTTTACGAAAACTTGTAAAATAATTGTACAAATTTGACAACATCTATTGCTATATTTACAATATATTGGGTATGATATTATTGTAAGGAGCTGATAGATATGTTATTTCCATCAATAGACAAATTATTAACCAT
>JAEEGL016935552.1_pt1 | contig 12318 bp, 15 predicted proteins | sample 9134231 | NCBI WGS metagenome assembly JAEEGL01 (sample SAMN16246548, study PRJNA631951) | gut metagenome | biome: gut microbiome; feature: rumen; material: fiber-attached | host: Bos | place: Iran: Karaj | collected 2018-10 | reverse complement strand
TCACTTGCAGACTTCGAGAATGACTACAACGATGAGGAACTTGATGGTGGTTGGTGGTGCATTGTGATACAAGAGCCAAAAGAACAGAAAGAAACGCTGGAGTCAATGGTTTCAAAACATGCCTACGAAGAGATTGTTTCAAAGGTGAAAGAACAAGTTGGCGAAAAAGTTTTCCAGCACATCTTTCCTGCAATCAAGAAAGCACTCGAAGAAGGCGATGGGGAAGTCCGCGAGGAAATACTATCCGGCTGGCTCAACGTTGACTCCATGAGAGTTTGTTCCCATTGTGGTGCAATCATGGAGGAAGGATGGTATCTTGATTGTCAGGGCTATGCTTGCAGTGACGAGTGCGCTATGGAAATCATGAGTGTGCCAGACATGGAACACTTTCGCCGCTATCGCATCTACAAAGAAGACATTGACCAATATCTCGAAGAGGAGGGCGAAGGTCGCAAAGAAGAAGAACTTACCCAAGAAGAGATTGAGGAAATAATCGAAACCGTGGGTGACGATATGCAAGCATGTTATACCGAGTGGTACTAAACTTTATCTGCGAGCAGTTTTGCGACTGCTTGCAGAACTATTAACCAATAGTTACAATTATGGAAAGATTAGCAATTTTAGACCACGAAACCCACACGCTTTATGTGGAAGACGTAACGGAGGAAAACCTCGCAAAATACGATGGCGAGGAAGAAGCCTACATCGAAGACCATTATGCTCTCGAAGAGTATTCCTGGGATTACATTGCCGCAACAGTTTACACAGCACCCGACGGAGAAATTACGACAGGAGTTGACATCGCAAAACTCCACAAGAGCAAAAGAACTTGTGCCGTATGTGGAAAGGAAGTCACGCAAGGTTATCTCTTTGATGGTACAACGTGCCTTTGTTCCAAAGAATGTGCAACACATTTCTTTGCAGACGATGAAGGCTGTGTTGAAATTCTCATTGAAGAAGCCGACCGTCTGGTATGGCATGACAATCTTCAGAAGTCATAGCCGCATTTGTTCCCGAAGCAGTTTTCGGGAACAAAACGATTAAGTTTAACCAAATTAAAATTCATCAATTATGACCGATTTACAGAAAGACCAAGCCATCTATCAGGCTATGTGTGAAATTGCAAACAATGTGTTTGACAATGCAATCGCAAACCATGCAGGGCTGCGAAAGTACATGAGTGAAAACGGAGGTATTGTATCAATCAACGACATTACAAAGGCTCGTTCCGATGTCTATACGATGATTGATTGCGTCACCAAGTTCAACGACCACACAAAAGAGGGTTTGCAAACTGTTACTGTTGATACTTTCACTTGCTCATTCCCTCCGATGAGGGTGTTTGAACTGGTGAAGTATTGGAAATCTCTTGCAAAGGCCAAGGGCGACATCTTCTTCACCTATGAGGAGGAAATTGAACGTGAGTTTGTCGGCTCTGTTGACATCACGCTCGACAACCCAGCGAATGCAAAGTTGCTCGCTAACTCTGTTGCTGACGATGAACTGCGACCCGTTATGAATAACGTGTTGCTTGAAATCAATGCAACATCTGGCGATATCAACTTTGTTGCATCCGATGGTCACGAACTTGGAGTTATCTCAAACAATCCTATTACAGTCTGCACACCTTATGCACAGGAAGACAGAGTGTTTCAGGCATTGTTTGGAAAGAACGACTGGAAACGTATCTGCGACTATGCACGAAAGGCAAAGTCTGCCATCACGTTTGAAATCTACGAGCGAGGGGCAGACGAACATGGTTACATGGAATGCACCGACACAATGATTGCCGTTCTTGGCGACACAAAGATAAAGAGCCAGCAGCACGGACGTTTCCCGAATTGGAAGAGCGTACTGCCAGACATTGCCGACATGAAGCACTTCGCGCTCTGTGACGAAGATGTGAAAGAAGCTCAGAAATGGCTCTCAAAAGTCAAGACCTACAGTGTTTACGATGCAGTTGACATCACAGCCTACAAAGGCTCAGACATCATCTACTTCGACTTTGAAGACCGCACACAGACTTACAGACTTTCCGCACCATCTAACATTACAATCGGTGCAAGAGTCAGTATCAAACGTCTTCAGCAAAAAAAGTTCTGCGGTTTCCATCTTCCGAAGTGTGGTGGCGGCATCATCATTGACGATGAAAACACCGACCTCATGTTGCTCATGCCTGTTGAGGGCTTCTGCATTCACGACAAACATGATCGTGAAGTAGTCTATGAAGAGGACCTGGTGGCTGAACTTGTAGCAGCCTAATCTCTCAAAGGTGTGTTGGAACCGACATTCCAGCACATTTCCATTCAAACAATAAAATTCAAATTTTCACGTTATGGAATTAAACAAAGTTATCCAACTATCATCTGGACTCTTCGATGTTTCAGAACTTGGCAGAGACCAGAGAATCCTCTATTTCAAAGAGGAAGAGGAAATCATCATCAAGAGCAGTAGCCGTCTGGCAATGCTCGACAATGAGACAAAGTACGACGGGAAAGCAGAAGTCCTTACCGCAAGTCAGGCACACAGACGCTACCCGCAAGTGTTCACAAACTCAACAAAGACACAGTTCAACGGTGAAATCCGTACCATCATGCTCAGAGTGCCTTCAGACATGTATGTGTTCTGCTGCAAGCAAGGAAACATCACCGCCTACCTGCGCTCTTTGATAGAGAAAGAAATGAAGTAAGTTATATGACAAAAGAAGAGGCATTACAAATCCCAGAACTGCAAATCAAACCAAACAGTTTGGTTGAGGATTGTTTCTTCTACAAAATGGCACTCGCAGGTAAGATCCCAAAACAATTCAAGCAAAAGGCTCTGTCATGGCTCGAAGGCAAAGAGAATGACCCTTGCTACAAGGGAGCATTCATCGTTGCCGACATGATGGTTGCTAACATTGAAAAGTATGGCGTTGCCTGTGCCGAATGGTGCAAAGAGTAGTGTGCTTTGAGGTTTTCATGCAAAGTAGAACAATCTGGAGCGGACTGAGTAACATCGTCCGCTCTTTCTATTGTCTAATCAAAAGAATGCAATTATGAACGAAAACAGAAAAGAACTTATCAAAGCCGTTCTGTTGTCTTTCAAGATAACAACCTACGACTTTGAGGAAATTCGTGGCACAACTGTCACGCTCTATAAGTTTCGTCCGCAAATCGGTGTTCGCGTGTCTCGTATTCGCGGACTCAAAGACGAACTTGCTGCAACACTCTGTGTTCCTTCAGTACGTATCATTGCACCGATGGAAGACGGATCTGTTGGAATTGAGGTTCCGAACAAAGACAGGGAGGTTCTGCAAATGTCTGACATTCTCAATTCATGGGAATATCAGAACACGGCAATGGAACTGCCTTGTGCTATCGGTCGGACAGTAACCAATGAAATCTTTATGGCAGACCTTGCAGAAATGCCGCATTTGTTAGTGGCTGGTGCAACAGGACAGGGAAAGTCCGTCGGTCTGAATGTAATTCTCATGTCTCTCTTGCATAAGAAGACTCCAGACGAACTTCGCCTCGTCCTGATTGACCCGAAGAAAGTTGAACTTAATCTTTATTCAAAGATTGAGTCTTCTTATCTTGCATCACCTGTTATTACAGAGCCGGAAGATGCAGAGCAGAAACTTCAATCCGTCTGCGACCTCATGGATGAACGATACGAATTGTTAAGCTCGGTTGGTGTACGAAACATCAAAGAGTATAACGCTCTTTCAATCGTAGAGAAACTTCCATACGTCGTTGTCGTAATTGATGAATACGGCGACCTCGTTATGACTTCTGGAAAACAGATGGAACGTGCCATCTGCCGCATTGCACAGAAAGCCCGTGCCGTAGGTATTCACATGATTATCTCCACACAGCGACCGTCTGCAACAATCGTAACTGGAAACATCAAGGCAAACTTTCCTACTCGTATTGCTTTCCGTACAACGACTGGAACAGACTCCCGTGTTATTCTCGACCAGACAGGAGCAGAACGACTGACAGGAAAGGGAGATATGATATTCTTCAGTGGGGCAGACACCACACGAATGCAATGCGCTTACGTTACTTTGGACGAAGTGAATGAAACGTGCAACGACATCAACAAGCGTTATGCCGACCACAAAAGTACGACTTTACTCAAAGAGCCAGAAGAGCAACAAGTGTATGTTCACGAAGTACGGCTGACTGCGCCCATCCATCGTTTCACCAAGGCGGCGGCGTTTATCGTTGCCGACCAACAGGCGGTTTCGGAGGCTTGGGTCAAGGTCAATGCAAAACTTGACTTCATGGACGCAAGGCGTGTATTCAATCAGCTCATAGAACTTGGAATTGTGGAAAGTTGCAAGTCACCGCATCATGTGCCAAACAGCCAATTCCGTCGTGTACTCATGCACAATAAGGATGAAATATCACGTTTGATTGACATGTTTTCGTAAAAACATACAGATTCCCAACGATTTCTTTGGAAGCATCGGGCGAAACTAATACCTTTGCACCGATGTTTTTACCAGCATATTGCTATTTTAGAGTGTATGGAGTCAGACAAGTAGTGTTGTCTGGCTCTTCTTTCTATTCGTAATTGATAGATTTTTTGGTTAGACGGGTGCCATTCATTTGTTTGGGTGGCACTTACTATTTATTGTAAAACTCTAAAAACATCATTAACAATGAGCAAGATTCTTAGTTTTGAACAGGAATGGACGCGACGCAATCCCGGGCGCGTCCAAGTGCTTCGATACATGCGCGAGGCAATCGGAGTGAATGAAGTTGAGTGGGAAATGATAACCACTTTGAACCTTACGAAAGTAAGAGAGTATATCTGTGAAAAAATGGCAGGAAACAGTGCTTGCACATACCTCGCCATTCTGAAGGCTTTTCTTGCAAGTTACCTTGACGAAAATCTCTTCCCCTGCAAGAACCCTCACAAAGAGTTGAAGGCTAAACGTGTACCGTCAGAGCAAGTGGTATTGACAGCGGACGAAATCAGCCGCATCGAGCGTTATAAGCCCAAGACGGAGAAAGAGAAGTGGGTCAAAGCCCAGTTCTTGTGTGAGTATTATTGCCTGGCTCGTTCCTCAGATATTCAACAGCTCACGCCAGAGAACATTCAGGGCGACTTCATTACCTATGTCTCTCAGAAGACAATGGTTGCAACCACCGTACCCATGCACAAGAACTTCCCAAAGTATTTCAAGCAACGGGGAAAGACTCTTGATCGTGCCAGTTTCAACCGCATCATCAAGCGCATCTGTAAGAACTGCGGCATCGACGATGAAGTCAAACTCTTCTATCATGGAAAGACGCAGGTACGAAAGAAGTACGAACTGGTTGGCTCACACACCGCAAGACGCTCTGGAGCAACGGAATTGGCTCGGCGTGACGTACCAATCGCCACCATCAGCAAGTTAATGAACCATACTAACACGCTGATCACCTCTCGCTACATCTTTGCAGACACCCGCAACCTCGGCGAAGAGGCAATGGGTTTCTTCAACGGCGAATAAGAACAAGCCAGCACTCACATAAACATGGGTGCTGGCACAATAAAATTTCACTTTTTACGTTATATAATATATGGACTACAAGAAATTATTAGAAAGAATATCTGCCGCCATTGCCATCATAAGCATAGTGTCGGCTTTCTTTGTGGGATTTGGAACTGGATTAAGCAGTTTCAAATACTATGCTATTCTTGCCGTTATTTTTGGCATTGTGTCATACCTCTTCATTAGAGAAGATAAGACAGGTGAACGCCACTTGTTTAGTTCATTTAGCATTTCTGTAATGCTCTGCATCATCTTTTTCATTCTGTTATTCCTTGGTAATTGCGTAGGCAGTTGCACAAGTGGAGGAGGCGACACTCAACAGCAGCGAATTGAAATGGGATTACCACCGTACTAAAACAAAAAAAGTGGGGAGTAGCCCGAAAACTACTCCCCTCACTGACAACACTAAACACAAACTACCCCGATATCAGAACGGGATATTTGGCATTATATCACGCCACCTGTTCGGTTTCGCTTTGAAACCGCATTCATACCAACTTTGGTATCGAGTAGCGTATAAACTGCATCCTTTCGGATTTCTTTTCTGCAATTCTTTGTAACCTAACCAAGCATAGAAGAAATCTGCTTCCACCTCAAACCCAAACAGCCGAATGGCATCATCCACACTTCCGTAACGCCTGTAATTAGGAAACCACGTCTCTACGAACTGCCTTATCTCAGTCGTAAGCGGACACCGCAAAGTGTCCTGTGCATTGTGGTTCTGCCACAATGAAAGTCCAAAGCCATCGCCAGAGCAAAGAACAATCTGCAACAGCCTCAACTTATAGAAGTAGTTTCCGACACTGCAATTTTCAAGCAGATAGGTCAAAACATCGAAGTACGAACAACGCTGCGCCTTGGCAATCATATCAACTTGAATACCAAGAGGGCGTATAAAAGTGACTTCATTACCCAACGGAGTCTTTGCGGTTGTAACGTGACATTCCTGCCACAAAGAGTCAAACAACTTCGCTATCTTCCAGTTCTCAACACAGCCCGTCCGCTTATGCAAATTCTTACCAATCGACAAACTTACAAACTTACGTTGCACAAACCACTCCCAAGGACTCTCGCCAAGCATCTTCCTAAACGCTGATACCTTGTCAAAAGTTGTGCGTCCGTTGGTTTCTACATCGGAAATCAGCAGTCCGGCAAACACAGCAATCTCTTTGTCCCTGGTATCGGTGTAGTACGATGGCAAAAGTACCATCGCCATCAATGGAAACTCACCGCGTTCTTTGTACTTCTGCGCCAACTCATGCAACCATGGCCTGTGATGTCTGGTGAAGTTCACAAAGTATTCTCCCACATTCTTCTTCCGCAACGCAGAAAGTTCTTGTAGTTGAACAGCCCTGTCAAGTCTTCTTGCTTTCATGTTAAAATAGAGTAAGTTGTTTTGGTTTTCCTTCCGTATCAACGGGTCGTTTTCTCTCTTTCCATAAACCGACACCAAAGAAACGTCTTTCATCGTCACATGGACGAATTGACGGTATATTTGTAGGCATTGGCCACATTGTTTCGTTTATGATGAAGCCAGACCTAACTTTGTCTGGCTCACACAGGGTATCATGGCAGATAACTTCGCCAAAACAGCCGTGCATAGCCATGTTTATTGCCGACATCTTGCAGCAGGTGGAATCTATGTCTTCGCATACAATAAAAGGCTCTTTCCATCCTCGTATGTCAAAGACTGCCTTTGCAGCAAGCAAGTTTCTCGCGCTACCGCCAGAACAGTCATTGATAACTATTCTTTTGCCGAATGTGGTTCGCGTCGTAGGCTCTTCGCCGTGATAACTCGAAAGTGATGTCTCTGCCATCAAGTCGCAAAGGCATGGTGGCGTAAAGAACTGCGCGTTGTTGTTGCCTTTGACGTGAATACTCATAAACAGATCTCCCCATGCGTCGTACCAGGACTTCTTTGTAAGCTCGTACTCCATCAACTCAAAGTAAGTACGCATCATCGAGTAGAACTTTTCGTTATCCGATGGGTCGTACCTATCTCCCCATCCGCTGATTGGTGTCTGCAACGGATTGAAGAAACCTATGATATAGTCCAGCAAGTCAACAAACACAGTGGTAACGTCTCTGCCTTTGTCACGGGCAAGCGCGTTCAACTGGCTTTCAATCTCCTTGACGCTCGGCTTGGTCTTTTTGCTTTCTTTCATATTCTTCACAACAAATACGGGCATTTACAGGGTACTCATTCTTACTGCAATACATTCGGTCAATGCGTTTGCCGTTTTCTATATAGAATGGTCTGACGTGGGTGCAAGTCGTACAATTCGGTTCTTGCACCCACCTTGCATCTTTCTGATTATTCATTTTCTTCTCGTCTTTATAAGTTTCTGCAAAGTGGAAAAGTCTGGCATAATAGCCCAAAGACTATTCCTTTGGTCGTAGAACGTCCTTCGTATCACGCTGATTGCTGTACTCTTTCTTATCCCAAATATACCAGATGGGAAAACTCTATTGACTTCTTCTGCCATCTTCTTCGCCCATGTATTCTTCAACTGCTTCATTTCTTCCTCTGCATATCCGTTCATGCGTTCCTGTATTGCGTGAACTTTTTTGTGGCAGTCAGGACATAGCGTAACCAAGTCGCGGTCACTCATTTCTGAAAGCGGGTGTATGTAGCAGATGTGATGCACATTCATCAAGTTTTCGGACTTTCCGCATATCTGGCACGTATGGGAATCACGACAAAGGACGCGATTCCTTTGCTGTTTCCATTCTGGAGTTTCCAAATAGTCATACATAAGCAAAACTTTTGTCTTGTATGTTGCAATGGTATTGCAACACTACCTGTTCAAAAACTTCAACTGCAAGTCCATCACAATCATGCGAGACACATTCTTGTCACGCATGTAATTTTCAATATCCTTGCAGTTCACATTGTCCTTAAATGCGGGCAGTACGGCATACAGGAAGTTCTTGTTGTGCGTCTTCAGAAACTCCCACATCTGGATTGCGTTCTCGTAGTTGAACTTCGTAGCCGCCTCCGATGTGCTGACAAGGCGCAGGCGGTTTCCGTCAAGTTTGCGGAAATACTTTGTCTGGTCATTGCCCTTGCTCGTACAGGTAATCATCAGCACAGGAGTCAGCAACTCATTCACAAGGTTCAGATACACGGTACGGGTGTAAACCCTGTCTCTTGTAGTCTGTTGGATGGTACGCAAAGTCTCATTGGCAGAACTTTCAGCAAACATCATGCGTACTTCAGGAATGTTCTCGGAATAGGTAGGCTTGTTGAACTGGTCATTGCCTGTGTAGAACTCTTCCCTGCCATGATCATTCCAACGACCAATTACCCAGAACTTCTGCACTTGGTGTTTGGTCATAAACTTCTGATATTCCTCGCAGTGAATAACAGCCTTCGGATAGTCTTTCTTTACTTTCGTAGTAACCAAGGCTATCGTCTCTTCATCAACAAAGGGCAAGCCGTCAACAACTGAATACGAATACCAAATTTTTTCTCTCAAGAACCAACGTCCACGACGGTAGCCCTTCACGAAACGAATAATACACTTCTGATTTTCGTTCTCTTCAAAATAAATTATCTTTGCCATATCTTTTATTGGTTATAATGTTTCGTACTTTACGTTGTGATTGTATCACAACAATCATTTCCTTGTTACCTTGAATTTCTCGCTAAGTTTCTCTATGCCTTATTTAGAGTTAGAATAATGTTGGTTGTCGAAGTCTGTCTGAAATCCGTTGCTGACAGATTTCAAAGTATTTGTCTGATAGTTCGATGCCAATCCAGTCTCGTTTTTCCTCGATGGCAGCAATAAGCGTACTGCCACTGCCAGCGAAGTTATCCAGTACCAAGTCACCCTCGTTGCTGTATGTCCGTATCAACCACCGCAGCAGGTTCACAGGCTTTGCCGTCGAGTGTAACCAATCAGCCTTGCTGTGACCTTTCGGGCATTTCACAATCGTACCCGGGTATTTGAAATCAGAAACTATAGTTTCGGCTGCTCCGAACTTCCCATAACAGGTATTTGTAATAAGTTTATTGAGTTTTCCCCTACTGTGATTACGTTGGTGTGGTTCACATCGAACCATCTGAGGGTTATAGGTCGGTGGTTTGTCGTAGAACACCAATACTTGCTCATGCTGACGCATTGGCATCTTCTTACAATTCAGGAAATTCGACTTGCGCACTTTATCCCACACAAAATCAAACTTAAACCACTTCTGATTGCTCATTATGAGTTTTGCCGCAAACACACCTTGACCAAAAAGCAGTATCGCACCATTGGGCTTGATGATACGCTTGTATTGGTTCCATAATGAAGGTAATGAAACCTCTTTATCCCATTGAGCATCGGGATTGCTCTTGTTTAACGTGCCGTATGGTGGATCTGCAAGAATTAAATCGACCGAATGACTTGGTATCTCCCGCATGAGTTGAAGGCAGTCACCATGATAGAGTTTGTTTCTTTCCATTACCATTCAAATAATTCACCTTGTCTGAAGGTGCTTTTGATACGTTTGTCGCACACTTCCCAATAGCATTTGTCTATCTCAAAACCAATATATTTTCGCTCTGTGTTAATGCAAGCAATGGCAGTCGTTCCACTCCCCATGAACGGATCAAGAACGACACCGCCTTTGTTTGTGCTGTTCTTGATAAGCAACTGGAAGAGTGCTACAGGCTTTGCGGAGTCATGTAGGTTGTTGCCGTTCTTGTCTTTGGGTTTTACATTTGGAACGGTGAGAATATCTGGAGTGCCACAGTCATTGATGGGTCTGTCCTTACCTTTCCTCAACAGGAAAATGTGTTCCAATCTCCCCATGTAGTATTTGCCGCAAATGGCTTGCACCTTATCCCATACCAGCAACTTCACGAAGTGAAACTTGCTTTTACCGATTACTTCAAAGAAGTGTGGCAGGTTTAGGTTGTTGCACATGATGTAACAATGAGATTCTGATTTCAGTACGCGGTAGAACTCTGGCAGATATTCTTCAATCTCAATGTCGTTATGCTCGAAAAACTTACCTTTCCTTGCAACGTCTGTAGTCCAATAACCAGACATCGTACCCGATGAGCCACGACTCGTCAGACGATATGGAGGGTCGGTAACAATGCAGTCAACACTCTCGTCTGGAATATCTCTCATCCCTGCAAGGCAATCAATGTTTAGAATTTGGTTATATTCCATTGTTATAGCGTAAACAGCCGTTCCGTTGGCTTGTAAGTATTCTTCTGATTCATGGCATTGGTGACTTGCTTTTCCCAAATGCACATGAAATCTTTTGGCATCTGGTATTCGCTTACAAACACCCTATGACCGTTGTCTTTCATCGCCCTGCACCAATCATAGAACCTGGCATAATCAAAACTCTTTGATGTCGAGTATTGTTTGGTGTCCTTATAGGGAATGTCGCAGTAGATGGTGGAGTGTTCCGACAATGGAATGTTATAGTAGTCTGAATGATACCAGTCAATGTCTCTGAGCTTTGGAACTTGCGCCAATGTGTTTCTTATCTGCTCACTGATATAGTCTCGCCCATTCACATCGTGACCGCTGTAACCACCATCAAAGAAACGACCGTTGAAACTACCCATGAAACCATACCAGCCTACTTCTGCATCGTAGAATGATATTGATGTGTCATTACCGAATTTCTTTTCATTGAAATACTCACGATAATGGTTATAAAGGTTCCGGCTTATCTCTGTAGGTGGATTCCAGCCGTAGTGAGTGAGCCTTACCCACATCGCCACCAGATATTTGTTCTTGTCATTGGCTATCCTGTGAAACGTCGGAGGCACTTTATCCAACAGGTTACAACCACCACAAAAGGCATCTACGAATGTGTCACCTGCTTTCATTCCAGAAAGCATAATCGGCAGAATGTCCTTGGCTATTCTGCCTTTACTTCCAAGATATTTCATACGTTATTCGTGTAATGTTGCTGATTAGAAGAGACTAAGCTGAATCAATGTTCTTCCGTCCTTTGTCTTTGTTTCTCCAAGACATTCGCTGCGGAAACGCTCTTCCTGTTTATCGTAAAACTCCTTGTTGATTTCGCATGACCAGAAATCAAATCCCATCTGGTATGCGGATATTCTACTTGATCCACTACCCAAATGGGAGTCAAAGATTTTATCGCCTTGTTTAGCAAAGGTTCTTAGTAGATAGTGGTACAGTTCTATTGGTTTGCTTGTAGGGTGCCAATTCACCTTATCTGCATTGCCTCCTCTGTTTGATATTGTCACCAACTTTGCGGGTTTATCAAAGGAAGTCCAGGCAAACTCACATTGCGAAAAGTTTTCCCAGACCTGCTGTTTATCCCAACAGACGAAACAGCGACACGGTGGAAGAGGAAAGTAATTACCACCCCATACAATCTGATTTTTGCTGATTCTGAAAAGTTCATCCCAATACTCCTGTGTAGGTGCTATATCCCAACTCATATCATGCTTGTTGAGAGTGCGGTTTTTCAATTTTCCACTACCCGTAACGGATGATTTCTTCAGTTGGTAAGGTGGATCAACGATTGCAATGTCAAAGAACTTATCTGGAACTGTTTTCATGTAGGCTAAACAATCGGTATTGAAAACCTCACTTATTGTTTCCATTGTCATATTACACGAATAATGGTGCTACTACGTCACATTACCTTCATAATGTAGCGAGTTTCATTATCATTCTAATGTTTCTATTCTTCGCCAAAGTCAATTTTTTGCTGAAGGAATTTCTCTGAATACCACTTGTTATATGATTTTCCAGAAATCCACCAATCAAATATATTCTCGGCTATAATATCTTCTACGTCTTCCC
>JAEEGL015868070.1_pt1 | contig 12318 bp, 9 predicted proteins | sample 9134231 | NCBI WGS metagenome assembly JAEEGL01 (sample SAMN16246548, study PRJNA631951) | gut metagenome | biome: gut microbiome; feature: rumen; material: fiber-attached | host: Bos | place: Iran: Karaj | collected 2018-10 | reverse complement strand
TGGGAAAAAAACGGATAAATCTTTTCTCCGTCTATTGACATTACCTGCATTTATGATATGATGTTCCTGCAAAAACCATAGTCAGAGTAGGAGCTGCGCGTTAAGTGCCGGCGGGATGGGAAGTCGCCCCCCGGACGAAAATCGAAAGATTTGCGATTCAGCTCCGCGTCCGCTGGCACATATGACGGATCGGTCTTTTACGGCCTGGATCGCGCCCTCTTTTGTGTTGGCAAAAGAGGGCGCTTCTTCTATCAGGGAGAGGCCCCCGTGCAGGCGACCTGTGGCAAAAGCAAGGAGGAAAAAGAAAATGACCTATGAAGAAGCGCTCCTGTTGCTGGATCGCGCCTCCAAATCCGGCTCCATCCTGGAGCGGGACGTGATGGACGCCCTGCTTCACGAGATCGGAGACCCGCATCTGGGGATGCAGTATATCCACATCGCGGGCACCAACGGCAAGGGCTCGGCCTCGGCCTACGTGAGCTCGATCCTCACGAAATCCGGCTATCGCACGGGGCTGTACACCTCCCCCTATATCCAGGAATTCACCGAGCGCATCCAGGTGGACGGGGTGCAGATCCCCACCGAGGCAGTAGGCGAGATCACCGGCATGCTGAACGAGGCTTCCGAAAAGCTCGTGGCAAGGGGCTACCGCTTCCCCACCGTCTTTGAGCTCATCACGGCCCTGGGCTTCATCTGGTTCAAGCGGCAGCACTGCGACGTGGTGGTGCTGGAGGTGGGCATGGGCGGCAGGCTCGACGCTACCAATTCCATCACCGAGGCTGCGGCTTATCTGCTTATGAACATCGGCTACGACCACATGGCGGAGCTGGGCGACACGCTGGAGCTGATCGCCGGGGAGAAGGCCGGTATTCTGAAGGAAGGCGGCGGCCCCGCCGTCGTCTACGGGCAGACGCCGGAGGTCATGCGCGTGTTCCGCGAGGCCTGCCGGGAGAAGAACAAGGAAATGATCGTGGCCGAGGGCGATAAGGCTGTAGCGAAGAGCATGACCATTGACGGAACGGTTTTCGACTACAAGCAGTTCAAGGGCCTGCGCATCCCGCTTTTGGGCGTCTACCAGCTTCGGAACGCCGCCGTCGCCGTGGAGTGCGCCGTCGCTCTTTCCAAGCGCGGCTGGCACATCACCGAGAAGACCATGCGGGAGGGGCTGGCCGCCGCCTACTGGCCCGGCCGCATGGAGGTTTTGCAGCGCGACCCCATCGTGATCGTGGACGGGGCGCACAATCCCCAGGGCACCACGGCTCTGGCGGAGACCCTGCGGGCCATCTTCCCGGGGCGCAAGTTCACTTTCGTCTGCGGCGTGCTGGCGGACAAGGACTACGATTCCAGCCTGGAGGTCATCGCCCCGCTGACGGAGAAGTTCAACGCCGTGGCCCCCAACAGCTACCGTGCCCTCTCTTCCGAGGACCTTGCCCGCGAGATGCGTGAGCGCTCCAACGCGCCCGTCCGCTCCTTCGAGACCATCCCGGAGGCGCTGAACGCCGTGCTGGCCGAGGCGAAGAAAGAAGACATCATCTGCGTGTTCGGCTCGCTCTACCAGGTGGGTGACGTGCGCAGCTACTTCGGAAGGAATACGTTTTAGTATTTCGATTTCAGCTTATAGTTTTTAGCCTTCTCTCTTTGAAAGGAGACTGTCAATGGGAACTCGTGAGATTATTCTTTGCATCGTGCTGGGCCTCGCCGTAGTCGGCACGATCATCTGGCTGGCCGTGAAGGGCAAGAACAAGCGCTACAAGGCCCGCGACATCGCCATGATCGGCATTCTGGTGGCCATGTCCGTGGTGCTGGCAAGGCTCCTGGGCATCAACTCCCCCATCATCAAGCTCAGCTTTGACTTTATCCCCATCGTTTTTGCCGCCCTCTACTTCGGCCCCGCCTATTCCTTCCTCGTTTCCGCCCTGGCGGACTTCGTCGGCGCGCTGATCTTCCCTTCCGGGGCCTTCAACCCCATCTTCACCATCATCGCCGGGCTCATCGGCCTCTGCTACGGCCTTTGGCTCTACAAGGGCTCCCCCCTCAACAAGGGGCTGCGTAAGCTCTTCGGCGGGCTGTTCAAAAACAGCGCCAAAAAGGAAATGCTGGTCAGCGGCGGCTGTGCCCTGGTGGCGGCGGTCTTTGATATCGTCGTCTTCACGCTGATCATCACGCCGCTGGTGCTGCACTGGTACTACGGTCTTTCCTTCGCGGCCCTCTATTCCACCCGCGCCGTGAAGGCCGTGATCCTCATCCCGCTGGAAACCATCGTCATCACCGTGCTGGACCTGCAGGTGATCCCCCGCCTGGGCAAGGCGTTCAAAAGAAAATCGTGACCCATGCAGATAACGGCGAGGGGCTTTCCACTTTGTGGAAAGCCCCTCGTTTTTCTGCCTGTTTTTCCGCGCCTGAGGCGCAGCGCATGGCTGCGCGATGCGGCGTGCGTCGGCACGCCGCCCCCTACCGGGCGCGTTTCCAGCGATTTTTCATCTTTCATCTTCAATCTTTCATCTTATCTTTTATCTCTTATCTTCCTGCGCCCTGTTCCCTGTTTTTCAGCTAATCCGATAATGCCCCAGTATCTCCCGCGCTGCCAGCACGTCCTGCTCGAAGGACGGCTGGAGGGGGCTGCCGTTGTGGAGCAAGAGAGGAATCCCCCGGCTGTTGCGCCGATCTGACACGATGCCGATATGCTCGTGATAGATCACGATATCTCCGCCCTGCCACTGCTCGATCTTTCCCGGGTCCGTGGTGAGAGAAACGGCGTTGCGCTCAAACCAGACCATGAGGTTCCGCACCCTGCGAAAGTCGATATTCGGGTCCGCCGCGTCGGGATAGGCCTCGGGAGCGGCGGCCTCGTCTGCCGTCAGCAGCGTTTTCAGATCGTAGCCAGCGCCCAGGAGGGCAAAGGCCACCACGTCCGTACAGACGCCATAACCGTCGTCCGGCCAGCCGCCGGCATAGTATTTGCTCTGATAGCGGGGCTTCGTGTCCAGATACGCGCGGGCGGAGGCCAGCACGTCCGTCTGGTCGTCCAAGCCGTCTCCATCCGCGTCCCGGGCGCTGTGATAGGTCTCGATGCCGAACCAGGCATCGTCATAGGTCCGGTCCGGGAAAAAGCCCAGCCGCCAGAGCAGGAAGACGAACAGAGCCAGGCCAAAAAGACAAAGCGGCAGCAAAATGCGGAGCCGCGTGCGTCGAATCGTCATAGAAGCATCTCCTTTTCACGTCGCTGCCCCTATCCTGCCGCGGCCCTGCATCGTTTTTGCATCAATTCTAAGCCTTTTACAGCTCGTCTGCCCGTTTCAGAAAATCCAGCAGCACGGCGATGGAGGCCTCGCAGGCTTTGATCTTGAAGGCGAAATAGTCCATGCTTCCGCCGTCCCCATCCGAGATCGTGCGCAGCAGGGCGAAGGGCACCCGGTTCACGTAACAGACCTGCCCGACGCCGCCGCCCTCCATCTCCACGGCGATCACCTCCGGGAAGAGAGCGCGGATGCGCTCCTTTTCTTCTGCCGAGGCCACGAAGCGGTCCCCCGACGCGATGACGCCGCGCAGGGCCTTGCCGCCGCGCTTCGCCACGCAGTCCGCCAGCAGGGCGGCCATCTTTTCATCCGCCGGGAGCGTGATGATATTGATGCCGGAAATGAGGCCCACCGGGTCCCCCACCGCGGAGGTATCCATATCATATTGCAGGACCCCGTCGGAGATCGCCGTGTCCAGCACGCCGAGGCCGGGGCACATGGTCCCCCCCACGCCGAGGTTCACGATGCGCTCCGGGGCGAAGCGCAGGATCATAGTCTGGGCGCAGAGGGCGGCAAATACCTTGCCCACGCCGCAGACGGCGGCCACTACCCGGCGGCCCTCCAGCTCGCCCTCCGCGTATTCCACGCCGCTGATCACGGTCTTCTCCACCCCCGTCATACGGGGCAGAAGGCTTTCCAGCTCTTCCTTCATGGCTGCGATAATGCCGATCATTTCTTTCTCCCTTTCTTTTTATTGCTTCCGATGCTGCGGACGCCTTAGGCCGCTCCCATGCGGAACAAAAGGATCGCGTCTCTGTTATTGATATTTCCGTCTGCGTTCAGGTCCGGCGCCGGGCCGTCGACGGCCGCGGTATCGCCGGAAACGCAGCGGAAGAGCAGGGCCGCGTCCACAGGGTCGATCACGCCGTTGTGGTTCAGATCACCGATGAGCGGCGCGGTGCCGATCCTGACGCCCTTCTCCACCGCCAGCACGCCGCCGGAGGCGGAATAGAAGATATACGCCACCGTCTCCCCGTTGATCTCCTCTGTCCTTTCGGGGTGATAGCTCCCGGTATAGGCGCCCAGCAGCTTCGGGCAGGGGTAGATCGCCAGGGCCTTGATCTCGTTCCCGTAGCAGCTAAGCTCGCTCAGCGCCGCGTTCTGGCTCAGATTCAGAGCGCTCAGCTTATTGGCGACGCAGTTCAGCCGAAACAGCGCCGGGCAGCTGCCGATATCGAGGGCGGTCAGCTTGTTAAAGCGGCAGTCGAGGATTTTCAGCTTCGCGTTCTTCGTCAGATCGAGGGCCGTCAGCGCGTTATAGCCGCAATCCAGATTGGTCAGCGCGGCGTTTTTCGTCAGGTCCAGCGCCGTCATCCCACAGTGGTCGCAGCGCAGATAATCCAGCTTGGACAGGGATGTGAGGTCGATGGTTTTGATCCCGGTGTTGTTGATCGCCAGAGAGCGCAGCTCCTTGTTCTTGCTGAGATCCAGGTTGATCAGCCCCGCGTTGCCGCCGATATACAGGCTTTCCAGCAGGGTGTTCTTGCTCAGATCCAAGCTCGTGAGCTCGTTCCCGTCCGCGTTGAGCTCCTTGAGCTTCGTGTTGCTCGTCAAGTCCAGGTACGCGATCTCCTGGTCGTAGAGGGAGAGCGATTCGAGCGCGGCGCAGCCTCTGACGTTCAGTAAGGTCATGCCGGTGCTGAAATCATCGTTGTTCAGCCGCACCTCGACGAGCTTCGTGTTGCCGCTCAAATCCAGGGTCGTGAGATTACTGTTGCAGTAGAGATATTCCAGATTCGGGAAAAAACTGATCCCCTCCAGGGAGCCGATTCCCCAATAATAGGACTGGTTTTCGCAGTTGTTGATATCGATCTCCGTGACGGCCAGCCGCTCGGCGTCGGTCAGATAGCCGTCCGCCTCCGTGTCGATGTATTCCTTGACGTATTCCCGGAACCAGTAGTCCGGGAAGTATTCCTCGTTGATGGGAAGGCCCGTCACGGGGACCGTATAGCTCACCGTAAAGTACAGCTTGACGGTGCTGCCCCGTTTCTCCACCTCGGCGTCGCCGAGCTTCGTCCCGTTCAGATATACGGGTACCTTGGTCCCCACGTCACCGAAGGTATGGCCCTCGTCCGGCACGAATTCCAGGTTGTAATAATAGGTCATTCCCTGTCCGGCGGTGCCGGTGTAATAGTCCCCGCTCACGCGCTCCAGCCACCTGCCCAGGTACGTGATGCTGCAATGGCTGCCGGAGGCCAGGGCGGCAGAGGGAGTCGCGGGAGAGCCCGAGGCCAGCGTCGTGGTCAGGGATGTGAAGGACACTTTGGTGAGCTCGGTCAGCTTTTCCCATTTGGCGAAGACTGTGTTGTTTGCTTTAAAGACATAGCTTGTGGTGACCGTGTCGTTGCCGTTGAGATTGGGGTAATTTGAACAGGTCCACTTGATAAAGCGATAGCCGCTTCGCGTAGGAATGGGAAGGCTGGACAATGTACCGTCCGGTCCTACCTTTGCACTGGTTGGGCTGACCGTGCCGCCTTGCGGGTCAAAGGATATGGTGTATAGATACGGCGTCTCAGAAAAATGCTTAGTTACCGAGGGCGAATACAAAGGAAGATTACCATAATTGATGTCTTCCTGAATGTCGATGTTTTCCCATTGTGCCTTGGTTCCTCCGTAATAGATATCAGTCAGTTGGCACCGATAGAAAGCAAAGGCTCGAATTTGGTAAACAGAGCCTGGTATATAGACAGAACTCATTGAAACGCAGTTACGGAACGCAGCGTTGCCAATGTAGATTACACCGTCTGATATTATAACGGTTTCGCAGTTATTACATCCAGAAAAGGCATATTGACCAATATATGTTATACCGGACTGGAGCTCAATCTTTTTAATCTCTTCACGCAAATCGTACCACGGAGGGAGAGCATCAAAATCATAATTCTTCATACCTCCCTCGCCGGAGATGGTCAGCACACCATCCTCAAGGCGCCAGTAGACCCCATCCCCGCAGGAGCCAGACCTTTCTCCGGCCGCCTGCGCGGCAGGCATGAGAGACAGCAGCAGCACAAGGACAAGCAGGATCGAAAACAGCTTTTTCATCATATACACCTCCGCATGATCGAACGATTCTTCTCTTTCGTTGCTTCGCCATCCGTTTTGACGGATCGATATGCCCGTCAAATAGTGTAAAAGAATGTTTAATTTAATTATATCAGCCGTTTTTCTGCCCCGCAATACCATTCCCGAAAAATGCAACCGTTTTTTTTGCAAAATTTTTATCCCAGCAGCAGCCAGAGCGCTGCGGCGGCGGCGGCCGTGGCTCCCGCTCCGCTCAGGGCCCAGACCCAGGGACGCGGGCGTTTCCTGCGTTCCTGCCGTTTTTCCCGTATGTATGCGTCCGCGATCTCCCCGGCTTCCCGCACAAGTTTCTCCGGGTTCGCGCCGTCCTTCAAAAAGGCTTCGTCCCGCAGCACGAAAACCGTCCGTTCGAAAAGGGCCGGGTCAGGCGGCTCGGCCACGATGATGCGCTTGGCTACTCCCTTGCTCATGCTGATAACCTCCTCATCGTTTTTCTACGCAGACGGTGATGACGGTCATATCGTCCTCGCAGCCGTGCAGGCTCTCGGCATGCCGGAGGATGCGCCGGGCAAAATCCTGCCCCGGACGCGCCTCGGCAGCCAGAGCCTCTGCGAGCCATCCCGGATCCTCCCCGCCGGTCACGCCGTCAGAAACGATCAGCGCCGCGTCCCCCGGCCGAAGGCGGGCGCACAGCTTATCCGGCAGATTCTCTCCGTTGCCGTGGAGCCCCGCCGAGAGGCTTTCTCCCACGAATTGCTCCACCGCATCCCCGTTTTTGAGGAAGGTAGGCGCCGCGCCGAATTTAAACAGCTCGGCACGACCGGTAAACAGGTCCAGGCTCAACAGGTCCACCGATGCGCTGCTGAATTCTTCCTCGCTGTGAAGCAGCATCGCAGCCCCCAGGAGGCGGACCGCCGTTTCCGCCCCGATGCCTGCCCGCAGAAAGCGTTCCAGCAGACTGATGACCAGCGTGCTGTCCTCCGCCGCCGCTTCACCGCTGCCCATGCCGTCGGACAAGATCACGTGGAGCTTGCCGCTTTCCGTTTTGAAATAGGCCCCCTTGTCGCCGCTGACGGTTTCGCCCTCCCGCCGCAAAGAGGCCACGCCGATGCGCACGGCCAGGCTCTCCGCCTCCAAAAGCGTGAGATGGCGGCGGGCGGATTGTCCTTTCAGCTCACAAAGCGGGCGGCCGCAGACGCCGGAAATGCGTTCCAGCCAGTTCTCCTGCCGCCGGAGAGAAGATGCGCCGTCTCCATCCAATTCAACGTGGAGTCGTCCGTTCCCATCCCGAAAAACGCCGCAGTCCAGCTCCAGTCCCTTTCCCCGCAGCCAGGCGGAAAGCCGCTCCTGCAGCTCTGCTTCGGCCCTGGCCGGCGGCGTGAGCTGCACGGCAAGGTCCTCCAGGACGCCCGCCAGATCGCGGAAGCTGCCGCGCAGCAGGGTCTGACCCTCACCGCTCCGCTGCCGCCGTTCCCGCCGGTGCAGAAAGGCCGCGTATTCCTCGTTCACCAGGCTCAGATAGCCTGCCGGGTCCCGGCAGGAGGAGAGAAAGTCACCGGAAAAATCCGCCGCTTCCGCGTTTCCGCGCAGGAGCAGCTTCAAGGCCGCGTCGTTCTGGCTGCTGCGCGTCTGTTCAAAGCGCGATCCATAGCAGCGTTCCTTCTGCGGGCAGCGGATGCATTTGCGCTCCGCAACGGCGTCGAATACCGTCTGTACGTTGTCCGCCCGGTCCGTGGGCTGCTCTCCTTCCCCGCCCAGGAGGCGAAAGATCTCCTTGAATGCCTCGGCGCTGCGCTCGGTCTGCAAGCGCAGATGCCTCAACAGCTTGTCCTCGCTGCCCGCCGTCAGCGGCTCCCGGAACAGGGCGGAAGCGCGGGCCAGCAGCCCGTCGGGCAGCAGCAGGAACACCACAGAAGCCAGAAACGCCTCGTAAAGCGCCGCCAGGGCCAGCCGTTCTCCCCGCCCCCACACCACCATCAGAAGGTTCAGCAGGTCGTATATCACGGCGGAAACCAGCCGCGGGGCTCCCTTAAAGAGGCCGGATACGGCCCCTGCCGCACCCATGGCCGCGCAAAACAGCGGCGTCCCGCCCACGGCCATATCCATGGCCAGTCCCAAAACCGTGCCGGCCGCAGCCCCGGCCGCAGCGCCGCCCTTCCAGGCCGCCGTGAGCGTGCAGAGCATTGCCAGCACGCGGCCAACGGAGATCAGCTCTGCCGCCTGAAGGTCTGCCAGCGCGATGAATGCGGTACAGGCTGACGCACAGGCGGCGATGCGCCAGCGGCGCCACGGCTCGCTGCCCGGTTCCGCTGCCGTAACGGCCAGCCGATAAAAGCCCGCACCTGCCCCGACCAGCACGATCTCCATGAGGGTAAAAACGATCTCCCGCCCTTCAAAGCTGCTTTCCGCCACGTATACGAAACCGACGCAGGCAGCCATGACTGCGCTCACCAGCGGCATAAACCAGGCTTTTTTCATCCAGGGCAGCCGTTTCAGAGAGGAGGAGGCCGCGAAGATCAAAAGACAGATCGCCGCGTATCGGATCGCCCAGCCGACGCCGCCCTTCATTACCGCACCAAGCACGGCCCCTGCCAGGGCGCAGGCTCCCTGCGCACCGCCGCCGGACACGGCCACGAAGGCAGCGGCGAAGGGCGCCCGATCCTCAAAAATAACGGCTCCGGCCAACAGCCAGCCCGTGAGAAAACGGGCCGCGCAGAGCAGCAGCCGCCTGAGCTGCGGATTCTCTGTCAAAAGCGCCGCTTTCCGCAGCCTATCCTTCCGCAAGGCCCCCGCGTTTCCCTCGGTCCGGTGATGAACGGATCTATCCTGCATGGCGATCCCCTCCTTCTTTCGTATGCCCTCACGCTCATGATCCTCGCGCAAAGGAATCATGGTCCCTGGCTGCGAGGCTTTTCTTTTCGCTTTGCGACAATCATTATAAGCGGGCGGGGAAAAGAAAAGCGTCGTTCCCCGGCGAAGGGATACTTTTTTTCACCGGGAGCGGTTCTTTCGGAAAAAAACCGTTGCTATCCGGCGGGAAGTATTTTAAAATGGGGGAAAGAATACCCGAGGGACGGGTATGGAAAGGCGGAGAGCAGACATGGCATCGGAAGTGAAATTCAAGATCCTCCTCCCCAACGCTGCGCTGATCGACCGGGCCAGGGATGAGGATATCATTACCCGCTATATGCGCTCGGATTTTCTCGACTATTCCTCAGACTTTGTGTATTACGATACCCCGGGCTGGGACCTTTGCCGCAACCAATATCTGCTGCGGGTCTGCATGAGCGGGGATATGCGTGCCGCCACCCTCCGGGTGGGCCACGTGGAGCAGAAGGAGCTGCCCGGCCTTTATGAAGGGCAGGGCTGGCTGACCTATTTCCAGGACCCCGCCGCCATCGTGGAGGATTTCTCCCGCCGCGGCGCCTATACCCAGTTTGCGGACTACGCATCCCGCGGGGAGCTGGCCGTGCGCTTCTCCTCTTTCCGCAAGCGCTGCCGTGTGAACCTCTATCTGCCGGAACGGACACGGGTGGATTTCTGCCTGGACGACGGTGAGCTGCGGGTGGACGGGAAAACGGAGCCGCTGCGCCACATGGCGCTGACTCTGTCTTACGGAGACCGCGGGATCTTCACCAACTACTGTTCTCAGCTTCTGGCAGATTTTGGCCTCACGGCGGACCTGCACACGCTGAGTGAGCGGGCGCTGCGGCTGCACGCGAGCCATTGATCGGAAACAACGAAGGGCGGCGGGAGGAGGCTTGCTTCCTTCCGCCGTCCGGCTTTGGGGGTATATGACGTGACGAGCTTTACCATTGAGCTGGACCGCAGCGGGAAAATGCCGCTTTATGAGCAGCTTTATGAGCATATTACGGAGGAGCTGCGGGCCGGACGCCTGCGGGAGGGGGAACGGCTGCCTTCCAAAAAGGCGTTGGCTGCCCACCTGCAGATCAGCCGCAACACGGTGGAAACGGCATACGCCATGCTCTGCCAGGAGGGCTATGCCGTCTCGAAGCCCCGCAGCGGCACCTTTGCGGCCCGGGTCGAGCCTCTGTTTTACTCCGCGGCTCCCGCTCCCCTGCCGCCGGAGCCTGCGCGCCCCCGCCCGCCCTATGACTTTGCCACCAATACGGTGGACGCGGCCTCCTTCCCCTTCCGCAGCTGGGCGAAATTGGGCAAGGAGGTTTTGTACAACGGCGAGGAGCTGCTTTCCGCCGGGGACAGCCAGGGCGACGCCCGGCTGCGGGCGGCGCTGGCCAAATACCTGCGGGAGTTTCGCGCCGTGGACTGCGAAGCGGGGCAGATCGTGATCGGCGCGGGCATGGAATATCTGCTGATGCTGCTCTGCCGCCTGCTGCCGCCGGGGCTTTCCTTCGCGGTGGAGGACCCCGGCTATCCGCGCACGGCCTCCGTCCTGGCAGGAAGCGGGCGGGAGCTTTGCTATCTCCCCCTGGATGAAGAGGGGCTGCTGCCCGGTACGCTTGCGAGAAGCGGCGCGCAGGTGGCCTGCGTCACACCCTCCCACCAGTTCCCCACCGGGGCCGTCATGCCCGTCCCCCGCCGCATCGCCCTGCTGAAATGGGCCAACGACGGGGCCTCGCGCTACGTGGTGGAGGACGATTACAACAGCGAATTCAACTTCGCGGGGCGGCCCATCCCTGCCCTTCAGGGCATGGACAGCCGCCGGGTGATCTATATGAGCACCTTTTCCCGGGTGCTGGCCCCCTCCATACGCATCGCCTATATGGTGCTTCCTTGGGAGCTACTGGCCGAGACCCGGGAGCTGCTGCGCTCCTATTCCTCCACGGTGTCCCGCTTTGAGCAGAACACCTTGGCCGCTTTCATAGAAGGAGGCTATCTCACCCGCCATCTGAGCCGCATGAAAACGCTCTATCGCCGCCGGAGGGATGCGCTCCTGGCGCTGCTGGCCCCCTTCGTGAAGGCGGAAGGACTGACGATCTCCGGCGGCGGGGCCGGGCTCCATCTGCTTCTGCGTGGAGAGCCTGCGCAGATCGAGGCGATCAAGGCCCGCGCCGAGGCAAAGGGCGTGCGGGTAGCGGGGATGAACGACTACCGTTTCCGGACGGATGGGCCTGAGGATACGCTGCTTTTGGGTTACGCGGGCATGGACGAGGAGCGGCTGGCCGAAGCGGTGCGGCTGCTGTTCCTGTCGTCTGAACCGTAAAAATGCCTTGCCTGCGACTCCCGGTCTCATAACGCTTTCCCCCTGCCGTCTGACCCCGGTTCCCGGATCTGACCCCATCAAATAGTTCAAAACTGGCTCTTTTCATTCGGTCAGTTCGTGCTATACTGCTTTCAAATCCGGATAAACCTGCCTGTTGGAGGGAGTATCATGAAGAAAATGAAAAGAGTGCTGACGGTACAGGATATCTCCTGTCTGGGGAAATGCTCGCTGACCATTGCCCTGCCCGTCATTTCCGCCCTGGGTTCCGAAACGGTGATCCTGCCCACGGCGGTCCTGTCCACCCACACCATGTTCACAGGCTTCACCTGCAAGGACCTCTCGGATCAGATCGAGCCCATTGCCGCCCACTGGAAGAAGGAGGGCGTCGCCTTTGACGCCATCTACACCGGCTATCTGGGCACCACCGCCATGATCGACCAGATCCGTGAGCTGATCCGCACATTCCGCACGGAGAAGACGGCGGTGGTGATCGACCCGGTCATGGCGGACAACGGCAAGCTCTACGCCGCCTTTGACATGGACTACGTGCGTGAGAACGCAAAGCTCTGCGCGGAGGCAGACCTCATCATGCCCAACATCACGGAGGCCGCCTTCATGACGGGGATGGAATACCGCGAGACCTATGACGAGGGCTATATCAAGGAGCTGCTTTCCGCTCTGACGGAGCTGGGCGCGGGCGTCACCGTGCTCACGGGCGTCTCGCTTTCGGAGGGCAAGACCGGCGTGATGGGCTATGAGCGGGCGACCGATTCCTATTACGTATACCAGAACCGCCGCATCGACGCCAGCTACCAC
>JAEEGL014202703.1_pt1 | contig 12318 bp, 13 predicted proteins | sample 9134231 | NCBI WGS metagenome assembly JAEEGL01 (sample SAMN16246548, study PRJNA631951) | gut metagenome | biome: gut microbiome; feature: rumen; material: fiber-attached | host: Bos | place: Iran: Karaj | collected 2018-10 | reverse complement strand
GAAAAAGCTCAAGCAGCTCACGAAGAAATGCTTAAATACTTCAGAAAAACCGATGACATTAGAACCGCAGCTGATGAAGCACACAAAAAATTCATCGAAGCACGTAGAAATGCATCCGAAAAACACGAAGAATTCAAAGCAATCTTAAGTGACATCCATGTTATCAACAAGAAGTTAGGTTCCAACAAACCTAAACGCAGAAAATCCGATAACAAAGGATCTTCCGGTTCCAACAAAAACCGTGAAGAAAGACAAAGAGCTCAAGAAATCTTTGAAAAATTCAAACAAGGTGGAAAAGTCTCTACCGAAGAGATTTTACTCTTGCAAAAATACAATATAGGTTAAATTCAATTTTAACCTTTAATCTTTTCTTTTTTTTAAGGTTTTAACATGTCTGAAGAAAAAATAGAAACATGTTTTATCTGCGGTCAGAAATTTGACATGAACAAGGCAGAACTTGGATATTACCGTAACGGCAAGTTTCCAATTTGCGATTTCTGTGCTGATTTTTACCGTTTTTACAATGAAGACCTGACTTCAAAAAAATAATTTTTTATGAAATTATCTTTTTTTCTTTTTGAATCACTCTTTTGAAGTGTAGATTTTAGTTTCTATTGCGGTTGTCATTGATGAGAGCAGCCATTTTGTTTTTGTATCTGTCTGGTGTATTTTCTTAAGCTTGTTGACCTTGCTCAGCAGCAATTTATTTTCTTCCTTGGTGAATGGTGAGTTTTTCCATGTGTACATCCAATGGAGAAGGTGCGGATTGACGCTGATGTTTTGAATTTCCTTGGAATATCCTTCTGTGCATTTCCTGCAGTAAATATAGGACTCCATCAGCTCATCCAAAAGGCGCACATTCACATTATTTGTGATTGACTTGTCGCTTGGAAGATCGCGTATATAATAGTCATAGCACATGAAATTGTTCAGGAACACGATTCCATCAGCCTTCAGCAGGGTTTCCAGGGCAAATGCCATGTCGTCGCCTGAAACGTATGGCTGGAAACGAATGTCGTTATCCATGATAAGATCCCTTCTATATATTTTGCTCCACACTGAAGGGTGCATCTTTAAGATGTCAGGTTCCTGTTCGATGCTGTCAACGTGAATTGTGTCCAGCGGACTGTTGCGGGGATAGGTCCCTTCGATGGTCTTGCCGTAAATAATGCTTTCAAGGACATTGTCCCAGATGAAATCCGGAACATTGATGAAGTTTTCGGTTTCAAAGGTCTCATTCGGGTAGGCCTGCTCCAGGCTGTCCATGTATGGAGAGTATGATTTCTGGACAGTTCCTCCGTATTCGAATATTCTTCTGAAACGTCCGAAAGCCATTTGCGCATTATTTGCCTTAACTGCCCTGTACAATGTCTCACATGAATCAAGGGTGTACCTGTCGTCAGGGTCCAGAAACATTATGTAGTCCCCAGTGGATGCTTCAATACCGGTATTGCGGGGAGTGTAAGCTGCACCGCTGTTTTTTTCATGATGAATCGCTATACAGCAGTCATAGTTCTCGGCGTACTCATCTATGATTTTATCAGATCCGTCTGTTGAACAGTCATTGACCATTATTATCTCCAGATTTTCATTTCCTATGGTTTGGTTGACCAATGAATCTATTCCACCTCTCAGGTGGTCTCCAACATTAAAAATTGGCAAAATAATACTAATTTTATCATTCATTTTATCATCGAACAAGATTTAATTATATAAATATATTTTTTAAAATGATATTTATAATCTACTTTTCTGTTCATAGTAATACTTTTATATGATAACTTTCGTTAAAATATATTTAATAAAAAAATTGAGATAGGTACGAGAATAATGCATGAAGTAATAGTTTGCGAAAAACCAACATCTGCGGAAAAAATTGCAAAAGCGCTTTCACCAAGCGCCAAAAAGAAAGTATACAATAAAAAAGTTAAATATTGGGAACTCAAGAAGGATTCAAAAGATATCACTGTTGTATCCGCTGTGGGACACCTTTATTCATTGACACCGGACAACCCTAAGGACAAGGTCTATTTCGACCTTCACTGGGCACCCGCCTACGAGGTGAACAAGAAGGGCAGCGGATTTACAAAGGATTATGTCAGGGCAATAAAGAAGCTGGGCAAGAACGCTGATTCATATATTCATGCCTGCGATTATGATACCGAAGGGACATTAATCGGCTACAATGCCTTGAAATATGCATGCGGTCAGGAAAATCTCAGCAAAATCTCAAGAATGAAGTTCTCCACATTAACAAAAAAGGATTTGCTTGAGGCATATGACAACAGAATTGATTTGGACATGAACCAGGTCGATACTGGTATTGCAAGGCATGTTCTAGACTATTATTTTGGCGTAAATATCTCAAAAGCTTTAATGAAATCTGTAAGCAGTGCAAAACACAGATTCTTAAAATTATCCGCAGGACGTGTGCAGACTCCTACACTATCCATTCTCGTCGAAAGGGAAAACGAAATAAAGGATTTCGTTCCCGAACCGTATTGGCTCATCAAGGCATTGGTTGAAGGCAGGACCGAAGACGGCGTTGAGGACCACATTGAAGTGGACCACGTAGACGGCAAGATATTCGACAAGGCCCGTGCCGAGGAAATCATGACCAAGTGCCAAGGCAAGGATGCCAAGGTTCACAAGATTTCCCTGTCAAACTCCAAAACACAACCTCCGGTTCCGTTTAACCTTGGGGGACTTCAGTCTGAGGCTTATAACGTTTTTGGATTTTCTCCTAAAAAGACACAGGTCATAGCCCAAAACCTATATACTTCAGGTTACACTTCATATCCGCGTACCTCATCACAAAAATTGCCTGAAAGCTTAGGTTTCAAGGAGATCTTTTCACAATTGTCACATGACGGAGAGTTTAAAAAGCACATTTCACAATTGCCGTCTAAACTAAGGCCAAACAACGGTAAGAAAGAGGATGCGGCTCACCCTGCAATTCACCCTACAGGAATATTGCCTCAAGGCCTATCCAGAGACGACAAGAAAATCTATGACTTGATTGTCTACAGGTTCATTTCAGTTTTCTTTGAGGCGGCCAAGTTCGAGACAATGAGCACAACCCTGGACATTGAGGGCGAAAAGTTCCGCTTCAGAAGGAGACGGGTCACCCATAAGGGCTGGATGGAGCACTATCCTTATAGGAATATTGACAATGAGGAATTCCCTGACATCAAGGAAGGCGACATCCTAAAGGTCTTAAAGCTTCTTGCCGATGAGAAGGAAACCAAACCTCCTGCAAGGTATAACCAGGCATCCTTAATCAAGGAGCTTGAAAAGAGGGAGTTAGGTACAAAGGCCACACGTGCGGACATCATAGACAAGCTTTATGACAGAAAGTACATCACAGGCGACAAGCAGATTGAAGTAAACCAGCTGGGAACCAACATGATTGACACACTGTCCACCTACTGTAATGACCTTACTTCAGAGGAACTCACAAGGGCCTTTGAAAACAAGCTTGAGGGCATTGACAACAACACCTCCACACGTTCAGAGGTAATTGAAGAGGGTAAGAAAGAGGTTAAGATCATTTTGGGTGACATCACCAAGAATTCCAAGGAGATTGGAACCAAACTATACGAATCCTATCAGGAAAGCAACATTGTCGGCACCTGTCCGACATGTGGAGGAAATCTGGTTAAAAGGTACTCTTTTAAGACCAAGGCGTCATTTGTCGGATGTTCCAATTATCCGGATTGCACAACCATTTACTCCATTCCTAAGGGAACCAATTTCCTTAAGAAAAAATGTGAGAAGTGCGGTCTTCCAATCATTTCATTCGGAAAGCCTAGACAAAGGGCATGTCTTGACCCTAACTGTGGAAAAGACACCACAAAACCTCATCAGCCTGAAAAAGTTGGTGAATGTCCTGAATGTGGAAAACAATTGCTTAAGCGTTCCGGACGTTATGGAGATTTCATTGGTTGCAGCGGTTTTCCAAAATGCCGTTTCACTTGCTCAGTCGAAGAGCTTGAGCAAAAACTAAAATGAAATTTATTTTTTCTTATTTTTCTTTTAAGGGATAATATATTAATAATATAAAAATAAAATATATTATTCAATAAAAATATTTCTTCATATTGTCAGAAATTATTTTTATTTTATTTAATAATTTTGATTTTTATTAATGAAATTAAAGTAGAGGATTTTTAATGAATAGAGAAACGTTATTGACAGTGGGTAAAGGAATTATCATAATTTTAATTCTTTTAGCTGTTGTTTTCGCATTAAAAGCTCCTGCAGCTGATTTGAATATGCTCGATGACAGCATCAAGTCAGAGTATGTTGACTCATCTGGTCTTCCTTATTTCAGTGAAATGGATTCATACTATAACTATAGGCTGACCAATGATTATGTCGAACATGGATTTGTGGGAGATGAAATGGTAAATGGTAGTGAATGGGATATGCATAGGCTAGCTCCGACAGGAAACCAGATTAATTATGAGCTAGGTATTGTATGGCTGACTTCCTGGTTGCATGACGTTGCAAACAGTTTCTTTGGAGGAAATTATTCAGTTAAGGAAGTTGCATTTTGGACTGGAGCCATTATATCTACATTGGCCGTAATCCCTGCATTCATATTTGCTAGAAGACTTACTAATGATTATGGGGCGATTGTAGCAACATTGCTTATTGTGCTAGCTCCGAATTACTTTGCGCACACATTCCCAGGATTTTTCGATACAGATATGTTCTATTACATATTCTCGATATTCTTCATATTCTTCTTTGTTGAGTCAATCAGAAGCAATAACTGGATATGGAAGGTTGTCTTTGCGATCTTGTCCATAGCATCAATCGGATTGTTCTCACAACAATGGACTGGTTACATCTTTTATGTAGCTTTAATGGGACTGTTTGCTGTGCTATACTTAATCGCAACATTTATTTTCAATGTTGGTGATGATAGAAATGATTATCCGAATGTTATTCAATGGCTAATCCATCAAAAGGCATTCTTATCAATTGTAATCTTGGGTATAGTCGGATTTATGGGTCTTGCTGTCTTCCAAGGTGTTGACGGTGTGCTCGGAATCTTTGGCCGTGTACTCAACTTATTGAACTTGCAATCTGCTTCAGTAGTTGTTGGCGGATTCCCTAACGTACTTATTTCCGTTGCAGAGATGCAAACACCATCAATGCTTGGTGCAGGAATGACTTCATTGTTCTTGGCTAACACCAATGGTGCTGTTAACGGTATAGGTGGTATCCTGGTACTGTTCGCAGCGTTAGTTGTATTATATATCTTAGTATCAAGAGCATGGAAATTCAGAAGTGCTGATATGGCAGTCGATGATTCCAAACCTCAAAAAGGTCGAAGGTTATCCGCTGCTAAAAAGTTAGATAATGACCGTAAATTCCAATTTTCAATGGCTGACTTGAAATTTGGTGGAGATAATCCGATTTTAGCTGACAAACGTTTGACTGTATTATATGCAACTTTGTTTGTTGTATGGGTAGTAATTACCGCTCTTGCTGCAACCCGTGGTTCAAGGTTCATTACCACTCTCGTATTGCCATTTGCGTTCCTTACAGGTATTTTTGTCGGATTCGCATGTGATTATATCAAATCCAGATTGGATAATGACAAATGGATAGTTGTTGCAGTGATATTCTGTGCAGTATTTGCTGCTGTGCCATTGGCTACAATTAACAATGTTTTAGGTGCTGTCCTATTCGTTGTAATTGTTGCAGTTGGTTTGGCTTCAGTTTACCTTCTTAAAGATAATTCTGCTGACAAAAAACATGTTCCAATCAAAAAATATGTTTTAATCGTTGCATTGGTTCTTGCGCTTGTAACTCCAAGTATTTGTGGAGCTTACCAAACTTCCGATCAGGTAGTTCCAGGTACCAGCGATTCAATGTGGAACGCTATGAAATGGATTAATGAAACCCAACCTGAAGACACAGTAGTCACATCCTGGTGGGACTTCGGTTACCTCTTCGAGGTTGCGGCCGACAGGCAAGTAACATTCGACGGAGGTTCTCAGTCAGGGGAACGTGCTTTCTGGCTGGGTCAGGCGATGACAACAGACAATCTGGAATTGTCTGCAGGTATATTTAGAATGCTGAACACTAAAGGTACCTTGGCTGATGAATATTTAACAACAAATGTAACAGGTTCAACAGGTAACACTACAGACATTCTCCTTGACATTTTACCTAGAACCGCTGATGATGCTCAAAAAGTGCTTACAACTAAATATGGATTGTCTGCAGCAGAAGCTAATCAGACAATCGAGTACACTCACCCAAGCAACCCAAGACCTGTAATCTTCGTTGCTTCCAGCGATATGCTAAGCAAAGCTGGCTGGTGGAGTTTCTTCGGAGCATGGAACTTTGAGAATCAATCTTCCGTAAATTACAATTACTACGTGCCATATGATCAGGTAACAGTTAAGTCAGGCGAAAGCGGCAAACTTGCATTGTTAAATGATCAAGGTATGACTGTTAATGCTGTAATTGAAAGAGGAAGCGGTAACAATACCACAACCGCTCATGTGGAATCTGTTTACACTGAAAACGGTGAACCAATCAAGGTCAACGGTAGTGAATACAACCCATTGAAGGCATCCAGATTAATCTTAATTGAAGATGGATACATCATGAAAAACGAATCCATCAAGGGTGCGGACGATGGTAACTATACCTTGTTCATTATGGGCGACAAAGATCAATACACTCCACTTCTCATGAGCAATGAACTTGAAAATTCAATGTTCACAAGACTATACCTATTAGGTGGAGCAAATCAAAACATTTTCGAGCCTGTACATGCTGAGAATGGTGTAATGCTGTTCAATGTAAACTTTAATAATACCAAGGCCGGTAGTTAGATGAGTTAGTCATCTAATCTACTCTTTTTCTTTTTCTTTTTTTATTTTGAAATCGTCAAAATAATGATATTTCTCACATCATCTAATGTAAACTATACATGACCTTGAGGTTTGTCCATTTCAAAGGGGATTAAGAAATTTTAAATAGTTCTCAAATCAAACTCTAATTAAGGTGTTTATAATGAAAAAAATAACATTTATTTTAGCATTCCTGATTCTGTTGCTCGTATCGGTTTCCATCGTAACAGCAGATACTAATGATTCCGATATCATATCCTCCGATGATAGTCAAGATGACCAAATTTCACAGGCTGATGATTTGGATAAGGTTTCAACAGATGATGACAAGGACAAGGTATCTAGTAGTGATGATAAAGACAAGTTAAAAGATGAGCAGGGATTCTCAGTTAAGAAAGTATGGAATGACAATAACGACGCTAAAAATAAAAGGCCGGATTCAATCAAATTCAAAATAAAACTCAATGGTAGTTATTGGGGCGATGAAAAGGAATTAAACAAATCTCAGGATTGGAAAACTACCATCCAATCAAAGTTTTCAGCTAATGATGAAATTGAAATTGTTGAAGTGGAAGTTCCGGGTTATACCTCCAATGTATCTGGAAATTCTCAAACAGGTTTCACAATCACCAACACCTTAGAGGATCAGGATAATGAAACATCCGCTGATGGTAGTGACGACTCATCTGACGACGGTTCACCCGATGACTCATCAGACAAAGATTCACAAATAACAACCAAGATAACAACCAAGACAACAACTAAAACAACCACCACTAAAAACCCTGATAAAAAACAACCTGACAAAAAGAAAGACAAAAATAAAACTGGTAATCCAGTCTTATTAGGTGTTCTTGCAATTTCTGTTGCAGGTTTAGCTTATCAATTACGTAGAAAAGAATAGATAAATATTCTTTTCATTATTATTTTTTTAAGATTTAAATAATATAACAATCTTAAATATTAACTAATTATTCTTATTAGGAGTTTAACCTAAATGGGTATTGAAGAAAAGATTAAAGATATTGAGGAAGAAATTCAAAAAACACCTTACAATAAAGCAACTTCCCACCATATTGGAAAATTAAAGGCCAAATTATCCAAATTGAAAGAAGAGTCTTTGCAAAGAAGCAGCGGTGGGTCCAAGGGACAAGGTTTCCATGTCAAAAAGTCCGGTGATGCTACTGTAGTATTGGTTGGTTTTCCATCTGTTGGAAAATCCACATTGTTGAACAACATCACCAACGCTGAAAGTAAGGTGGGCGCTTATCAGTTCACAACCTTGGATATAGTTCCGGGTGTTATGGAGCATAAGAATGCAAAAATCCAGATTTTCGACATTCCTGGAATCATCACAGGCGCAAGCAGCGGTAAGGGAAGAGGTAAGGAAATTCTATCCGTAGCTAGAACCGCAGATTTGATTCTTGTCGTGCTGGACACATTCAATCCACAGCATATTGACGTTATTTTGAAAGAATTGAGGGCAATTGGTATCAGGCCAAACGAAAGGCCTCCTGATGTCACTGTAAAAAGGAAAAAGCTCGGTGGTGTCAAGGTATCCTCAACCTGCAAGCTGACCCATTTGGATGAAAAGACAATCCGTTCAATTCTAAACGAGTACGGATACATCAATGCCGATGTGCTCTTTAGGGACGATGTCACCATGGACCAGTTCATTGACGTGTTGGACCGCAACAAGTCATATGTCCCAATGTTAATCCTATTGAATAAGGTTGATCTCGTCGATGAGGCATACATTGAGGAGTTAAAGAAATACATTCCCGAATTCATCCCGATTTCAGCGGACAAGAACACCAACATCGATGAATTGAAGGACATCATATTTGATAATCTGGACCTTGTCAGGGTCTACCTGAAGCCGCAAGGGCGCAAGGCTGACATGGAGGATCCTCTGGTTATCAAGAAAGGCTCAACAGTAATCGATGCATGTGGCAAGCTTCACCGTGAATTCGTTAAGAACTTCCGCCATGCGAAGGTATGGGGAACATCCGTAAAGTTCCCTGGCCAGAAGGTTGGTCCGGACCATGTCCTTGAGGATGAGGATGTCTTGAGGGTAATCCTGAAGAAATAACATGACAGCTATTTTTATAACCGGCACCCCATGCACCGGAAAGACAACTCTTGCAAGCAAATTGAACGGACATCTGATTAAAATAAATGATATTGCCATTGAACATGATTTTGTCCTGGGCATCGATGAGGATAAGGGATATAAGGTCATCGACATTGAGAAATTGAACGCCCATGTAGGTAAGATCATCGACAATTGCGATGAGACACTTATTTTTGAGGGGCACCTGTCACATCTCTGCGATGGCGCCGACAAGGTGATTGTGCTGAGAGTGAATCCGGAGATTCTGGAAAAGAGGCTAGAGGCAAGGCAATATTCACAATCAAAAATCAGGGAAAATCTTGAGGCCGAAGCGCTTGGCGTGTGTTCAGCTGAGGCATATGAAAAATATCAGGACGATGTCTATGAGCTGGACGTCAGCGACTTGACAATAGACGAGGCGGTTGATTTGATTGGTAATGTAATCTCTGACGGCGGCAATTATCCGGTGGGTTCGGTTGACTATATGGATTGGTTAATGCAATAGATAAATCACTGGTTTTGGTCAATAAATCAAATTCATTATTTTTAATTATTTTTTCAAATTTTAAAAAAATCCCTAAAATTCGCAACCTTTATAAATGGTGATATACATATTTATTCTTAATATTCATATTAACCTAAGGTTAAATTATTTTAACTATGGTTTTTGTTTTAAATTGCGCAAATCATTTTAATCCAATTTTGAATATTATATCCTACAGAGGGAGGATATTTTGACTAGAGGAAAACGACCGAAGTGGATGATTGATATAGCGATTGAAAGAATGAATATTCTTTTTAATCGGGCCGAGATGGAATTCATCACCCATCCGGAAAGATCCAATCGCTACGTGGAACTAGCACTTAAATTGTCCACCAAATACAATACCCCTGTACCTGAAGAATGGTCCCGAAGGTATTGTAGGAATTGCAAGAGTTTCCTCAGGCCTGGTCGCAATAGCACCGTCCGGCTAGTTGACGAATCGGTCAACATTTTTTGTGGTGAATGCGGTCATGTAATGAAAATTCCTTACAGAAAGGAAAAGAAGTTTAAAAGGAGAGCTAAATATGAGTCACGAAAAGAAAGAAATGATGAATAGAGCTCTTAATGCGATGACAATTAACATTGGTAAGTCAGGCGTTAACGATAATGTAATCGAAGAAATCAAACGCCAATTGAAAGCTAATGAAATCGTTAAACTTAAATTTGCAAAAAATATCGCTAGAGATAAAGATAAATACATCGACGAAATAGTCTCTAAAACAAGAGCAAAGCTCATTGACGTTAGAGGACACGTTGCTGTTATTTACAAGAAAAAGCCTTAAACATTATAAATTTAGAGTTACAGGCCCTATTTTTTTAGGTCTTAAATTTACAGTGGATTAAGCTACAATAAAAATAAATATTGGAGAATTAATATGACTACTGTATTTGATGTACCTGCAGATTTATTAATTGAAAAAGTCGCAGAAGAATTTAAAAATAACGATAAAATCGAATCTCCTGTATGGTCCAATTTTGTTAGAACTGGTGTTCACAAAGAAAGAAAACCAGAAAACGCTGATTGGTGGTTTATAAGAGCTGCTTCAATTATCAGAAGAGTTTACATTGACGGACCTGTTGGTGTTGAAAGTTTAAGAACCTTTTACGGTGGTAAAAAAGACCGTGGAGTACGCCCTGAAAAATTCATGAAAGGTAGCGGATCCATTATCAGAACTGCACTCCACCAACTTGAAGACGCAGGATATGTAGAGAAAGTTGAAGGCGGAAGAGTTGTTACTCCTCAAGGAAGATCCTTTTTAGATAAAATTTCTGGAGAAATAATTAAAGACATTCCTGAACTTGAAAAATATTAATTATGATTTGGAGAGTTTGATATGAGCGATTTAGATGAAATTCGTCAAAGAAGAATGGCTGAATTGCAAGCTCAACAAGCTGCTGCACAAAACCAAGCTCAACAACAAGCTATGGCGCAAGCTCAACAGCAAGAAGCTCAAGCACAATTCGAAGCTCAGAAAAAACAAATCTTAGGTCAGATTATGACTCCCGAAGCTCGTCAAAGATTGGCTAATTTGAAGTTGACAAAACCTGAATTGGTTAATCAGATTGAAATCCAATTGATTCAATCCGCACAAGCTGGAAGCCTAAGAGGAAAAGTAACTGACGAACAATTAAAAGTCTTGTTAAGACAAATTGCTGGTCAGAAAAGAGAAATTAAAATTACAAGGAAATAATATCGATGAAGGCAGCTGTTTTGTATAGTGGAGGCAAGGATTCATCCTTTGTGGCAGTCATGCTTGAAAGGTTGGGTCTTGACGTTGAATTATACACTGCAAATTTCGGTGTTTATGATTCATTTGTTCCTGCCGGAAAATCCGCAGAGGCATTGGGATTCAAGCACAACGTTTTGAAAATGGATAAATGCATCCTCGAAAAAACCTGTGACATGATAATGGCCGACGGATTTCCAAACGATGGGATAAAATACATCCACGAAAAAACCGTTGAAAAGCTGGCTGAAGATCATGATATTATAGCTGACGGGACAAGAAGAGACGACAGGACCCCAAAGCTAAACATCAATCAGATAAGAAGTCTCGAAGACAGAAAGCAGGTCCAATACATTAACCTGGACAGTTTCGGTCACAAGTCAGTAAAGCTGATAACCGAAAACCTCTTTGAAATTTCAAAGGAAAAATCCAACAAGGACAACAGTTCTGATTTCGAGGTGGAAATAAGGACATTGATTGATGAGAGGGGCGGAAACTCTTTGGACATATTCCCTGAGCATTATCAAACTCGCGTTATCGGATATAAAAAATAATTATTATTACAGGTGAGAAAATGAGTAGAAATAAACCATTAGCTAAAAAATTAAGAATGGCAAAAGCAAACAAACAAAATAGGAGAATTCCAATCTGGGCTTATGCTAAAACTAACCGTAAACTTAGATACAGACCTAAACCTAGACATTGGAGAAGAAACAGTCTTAAATTATAAGAGGGGTAATTATGGAAAGAGTTTACACAATTCCACTTAGAAATGTGAAAGAAGTCAAAAGGACTATCAGAGCTCCTAGAGCTATTAGGGAAATCAGAAATTTCTTAACCAAACACATGAAAGCTAGTGATGTTAAAATAGACGAATCTATTAATCATGCTATTTGGGAAAGAGGTATTCAAAAAATACCTTCAAAAATTACTGTAAAAGCAGTTAAAGATGATGATGGTGTTGTTACAGCTACTTTAGCAGAATAGACACTAATTTAAATGTGAGGTAACAATATGTTAAAAAGAGTAGATATTGTAGGAAATCCGAATGTAGGG
>JAEEGL014192016.1_pt1 | contig 12318 bp, 7 predicted proteins | sample 9134231 | NCBI WGS metagenome assembly JAEEGL01 (sample SAMN16246548, study PRJNA631951) | gut metagenome | biome: gut microbiome; feature: rumen; material: fiber-attached | host: Bos | place: Iran: Karaj | collected 2018-10 | reverse complement strand
ATCCAGGAATCTGATGGTTACGGGGTTACCCTCCATAGCCTCGAAGATTCCTTCAAAGTCACTCTGCTGGTAAGGAAGGATCTTGTCCAGAGCCTTCTTTCTCTCTTCCACTGTATCGGAACAGATCATCTCACGGAAAGCAGCAATTCTCTCCTCATCAAAGAACATATGCTCTGTACGGCAGAGACCGATTCCCTCTGCGCCGAGCTCACGTGCTTTCTTTGCATCTGCGGGAGTGTCTGCATTGGTACGTACCTTAAGCCTTCTGTACTTGTCGGCCCAGTCCATGATGCGTCCGAATTCTCCGGCAATGCTGGCATCAACAGTTTCGATGACTCCGTCATAGATATTACCGGTAGTACCGTCTATTGAAATAAAGTCTCCCTCATGGAATTCTTTGCCTGCCAGGGTGAATTTCTTATTGGCTTCATCCATTGCGATATCGCCGCATCCTGATACACAGCACTCGCCCATGCCTCTTGCAACAACAGCTGCGTGGCTGGTCATTCCACCGCGGACTGTAAGGATACCCTCAGCGGACTTCATTCCGGTGATATCCTCAGGGCTGGTCTCCAGACGTACAAGGATAACCTTCTCGCCTTTATCCGCCCAGGCAACTGCATCATCCGCAGTAAACACGATCTTACCGCAGGCAGCTCCGGGAGAAGCGCCAAGACCCTTGCCGATAGGAGTTGCTGCCTTCAGGGCTTTGGTATCAAACTGGGGATGAAGAAGTGTATCCAGATTTCTGGGATCGATCATCGCAACTGCTTCTTCCTCGGTCTTATGGCCTTCATCCACCAGATCGCATGCGATCTTAAGGGCAGCCTGGGCTGTCCTCTTTCCGTTACGGCACTGGAGCATGTAAAGCTTCTTATTCTCTACCGTGAACTCCATATCCTGCATGTCGTGGTAATGATTCTCAAGGGTTTCACAGACTTCAATGAACTGCTTATATGCTTCGGGGAACTCCTGTTCCATCTGGGCAATGGGCATAGGCGTACGTACACCGGCCACAACGTCCTCACCCTGGGCATTCTTGAGGAACTCACCCATAAGCTTCTTTTCACCGGTAGCGGGATCACGGGTAAATGCAACACCTGTTCCGGACTCATCATTTAAGTTTCCGAATACCATGGGCATTACGTTTACGGCTGTTCCCCAGCTGTAAGGTATATCATTATCACGGCGGTAAACATTTGCACGGGGGTTATCCCATGAACGGAACACCGCCTCAATGGCAAGCTTTAACTGCTCAACAGGGTCTGAAGGGAAGTCTTTTCCAAGCTGCTTCTTATACTCATTCTTAAACTGCTCGGCCAGTTCCTTTAAGTCAGCAGCCGTCAGGTCAACGTCAAACTTAACCCCCTTCTTTTCCTTCATCTCGTCGATCAGCTGCTCAAAATACTTCTTTCCGACTTCCATAACCACGTCGGAGAACATCTGGATAAAACGACGATATGAATCATAAACGAATCTCTCAAATGCAGGATCAGGATTACCCTTGATCATAGCTGCAACAACGTCATCGTTCAGTCCCAGGTTCAGGATGGTGTCCATCATTCCCGGCATGGAAGCCCGGGCACCGGAACGCACCGACACAAGAAGAGGATTTGTAAGGTCGCCGAACTTTTTCCCGTTCAGCTCTTCCATCTTCTTAACACCTTCCATGGCCTGACCCATGATCTCATCATTGATCTTTCTGCCGTCCTCATAGTACTGGGTACAAGCTTCGGTAGTGATGGTAAAACCCTGGGGAACCGGAAGTCCTATACTGGACATTTCTGCCAGATTGGCACCCTTTCCTCCAAGAAGATTCCGCATCGTCATGTCGCCTTCGCTGAACATATAGACCCATTTTTTTGCCATTTGTTTTCTTCCTCCATTCATCAATTGACAGTTTAAGACTGCCGGTTAACTCCTGATCTCCTACCCGGTCAGCCCTGTATTGAGCCGTTTACCGGCTCACCGTTCTCCATTGTAACATAATAATATCCATCACTCAAACCCTTTTATAGTAAACGAAATATAAAATTTCGTTTACTGTAAGGCTCCGGCGGATGCGACTTTAATTAAGTAATAATAAATGGTAGAATATCCGAATGGAAAACAGACGGAGAATAATCATACTGCTCTCTCTTTCAGTACTGATATCGGTACTGTTAATATATGCCTCAGCCGTATTTATGACCCGGCCGCTTAATACCCGCGGGATCACGGACAGGGACAGCTTTGCCGGCATCTACGTTCCGGAAAATGAAAATCCCGGACTTTTTTTCGATACAAACGGATACATTACCGGAGAAGGGGTATACATTTTTCTCCCCTGCACCGCTGACTTAAGCCGCATCGTTTTTTATTCCACCGATATGGACGGAAGCTTACTTGAAAGGTTTGAATACGATTTCCGCAACAGTTCCTTAAATATCGGGGACGTTACCGTATACGCCCTGCAATCCAGCCTGCCCTCCGTAAATATCACCATAGCTTCTTCGTCTCCCACCCTTGAAGAGGTGGAAGGATCGAAGGATCACAGCGTGATCACACGGGGAACCATGGAATTACGTACCACCGGCGGAACTATAATTAAAGAGGCCATGTCCCTCCGCGGCAGGGGAAATACCAGCTGGACCGAAGAAAAAAAATCCTATCAGGTAGAACTCTCTAAGCCCGAAAACCTTTTATCAATGGGTTCAGCCGAAAAGTGGGTTTTCCTTGCAAATGCCTGCGACCACACTCTCTTAAGGAATGAGGTCTTTCTTTCTCTGGCCCGTGATATGGGGCTTGATTTCACACCTTCCATTGAAGAAACAGACCTGTTCATCAACGGAGAATACCACGGCACATATTCCCTCTGCACAAGGGTTGAAAAAGAAAGATCAAGGGTAAATATCGGAGAAAATGACTATCTTTACAGAATAGGAGTTGAGAAAGATAACTTCTCCTTTTTCCTCTATGACGATGAATCCAAAAAAGGATCTGAAGAATACGGTCCCATTTACGGCGAGATAAGAGATTGCAAAGATCCGCTTACAATAGAAAAGGGCGCACCCTTTCTGGAGACCGTGATCAGTGAACTCTATGACCCGGCGTCAGATTTATCCGGCATAGATATTACCTCACTTGCAAAATACTACTGGCTGCAGGAATTTTCAAAAACAACGGATCCCACCCTCCGAAGTGTATATATGTACTGGAAAAATGATGAGGATATCATGTATGCAGGACCCGCCTGGGACTATGACAGAACGGCAGGCATAATTGAAATGCCCTTCCGGGAAGAGGATTATCTGTGGCCGAACGGCTGGACCGCAAGGGAACAGGACTACTACAGAAGCCTTTTTAAGAATCCTCTCTTTGTCAGAGCCGTGAATGAAACATACCGGAATGCGGATCTTAACACCCTTTTTCACAAAACATACGAAGAACTGCCGGAACGGATTGACCGGATCTCAGACAGTGCCCGGATGAATTTTAAGAGATGGAATGTGCTTTATCAGGAAGAAAACAATAAGATCGCCGAGGTCTACGGCGACACCTCATATGAAAGCCATTTAAGGTGGCTCTCCGAATGGCTGAGCATGCGAGCTGACTGGATAGCGGAAGAGCTTGAAAAAGACAGCACGGACTGATCTCAGTATTGAGGTTCGTCTGCATCGAACATCTGATAATACTGCATCTTCTGATAGTCGATAAGGTCATCACCCCAGCCGGCATGCAGCACTGAATTTCCGTTATTATCCACATAACGGACAGCTGAAACCACAGGATGATCCTTTGAACAGTCTTCAAGGAAATTCCGGTAAGCCGGAAGCGAAAAGCCCGCTTCTTTAAGCATAAGATTCCCCAGATAATCCACACTGGTCTCAATTCCCGTCATTTCCTCAATATCGAAATTAGCCCAAATGGCAAACGGCACCCGGTAGGTGTTAATATAATCCTCTTCTGAAAGATTATCCCAGTATTTTCCATTTTCTTCCCACATAACATCAAAAGTTGCCGTTTCCGGCTGATGATCCCCGAAAAATACTATCATCGTATCCCGATCGCTGTTTTTATATTTCCCGACCAGTTCCTCAAATGCCTCATCACTGTATTTCATCAGTGAGAGATAATTATCCATTTCTACAGCCTGTTCTTTTTTATCCCCGGGAACGTCTACCGAAATCCTGCGCTCAAAATTATCATAGTCGGTATTTGAATAACCGGAATGATTCTGCATCGTCACATTAAAGGAGAATACCGGTCCGGATTTCCCGAATTCCTCTGTAAGGGCGGATATGGCCTCAAAATGGGATTTATCTGAAATATACTTTCTGACATATACCGGATCCAGTTCCTCAAAATACTCCTTAAAATACATTTCATCAAAGCCAAGGAGCGGATAAACCCTGGGCCTGTCCCAGCCGTCAGCCTTGTACGGATGGGATGCAAAGGTCTGATATCCGTATTTTTTAAGATAATACGGAATAGAATCTATTCTGTGCCGTACATACTGCTGGAAAGCTATGCTCCCCTCCGGCAGAAAGCCCATGGTATTCCCTGTCAGGAATTCAAACTCCGTATTGGGAGTATTCCCTCCGTTAACCGAGACATTTATGTATCCTGTAATGGTATTCTCCATACCCTTCTCAAGAGAATGGAAAAAAGGCATATAATCTTCGTTAACTGAAAACTCCCCATCCACTGCCGGATCCGAAAAAGACTCGTTCATGATCACGATAATGTCGGGAAGTCTTTCCGGAGTAATCAGTTCATTTTCATAGGATGACAGAACGGCCGCCTCTTCCTCACTGCTGTAGCCGTCAGGTTTTTCAACCTTAAGAAATTTCAGCTGGTACATAAAATTAACGGCAAGCCCGTTCTTTTTCATCATTCCTCTTGAATCAAAGAGGGTGGTGTATAGTCCCAGCATATCCTTTACCGTATTCCTCTGGACTAGAAAGCAGACGGAGCTGATGAGAAACAGGGAAATGACTACTCCCGCTGCCCTCAGATAATTATTTCCCTTAAAGAGCTTTTTTGCCTCAAGAGTACAAAAACGTGCAAGAATAAACAGAAGGATCATAAAGACAGCCGATAGCACCATCCGCACTTCCGGCGTATAATCATAATTGGAAGCCACATTTTTTGCCGTGCCTATAGAAGTTATGTCCCAGGGTCTTATGTAACTGTGCCTGAATCTGTATACATAGGCATTGGCCAGGGCAAAGATCCAGCTAAACAGAAGTTCAGTCCTTATTGCCCATTTTGCCTTATTTAATATACAAAACAAAATGACAAGAAGCAGTTCATAAAACAGAATATTTACAAGAACCGCCAACGGTCTGCATTTAAACAGATCATCATACATGGTAAAAGAAGAAAGGTAGAAAATAAATGCAGGATAGATAAGAAAAAGAATCACATCCTTTAACCCTTTGTCCGGTATCTTCATCATTTTTATTTTGCTTGTCTGCTCTGTATTATTCATTCATTTTTCCTTAATAGATGATTCCCTTTTATCAAGTTCATCAGATTTCTGTACAAGATAATCAACCGTCCGTTCTGCGGCCTCACCCTGCATTACCCAGCGTTCCTTTCGAACCTCCTCCCTTCCTGCCTTTAAGGGATCCTCCGAAATTAGCCGGTCAATAACAGCCTTTATATTATCAAAATCTTCTTCCTGAAGCTTCTGTCCAAGGCGCTTATGCGCATCAAAATCATACAGTCCTGCCCGGTCAAGCCACCACGCATCATAGGGTGACAGATCAAAGGAAGTGTCTGCATAAAGAACGGGCTTATCAAAAATCAGGGCATAATCAAAGATCACACTGGAAAAATCAGTGATCATAACATCCGCCCTGTGCAGAACATCAAAATTATCATTATCTGTATTCCAGGAAATATTATCGCCTTCAGGAAATTCATTCTGAAGTTTCTTCATTAACTGAATCTCGGAAACAAAAGACTGCGGATGTGGACGGATCACTATATTATATCCGGTTTTTTTAAGTGCCGGGATCAGTTTCTCTCCGAATCTCGATAATACCGAACTTTTACCCCATGAAGAAGCTAACAGGATCGTTGTAGCCTGATTATCAATCTGTTCCGCATCATTCAGCCTCTTCTTCATTACATCCATATAGGCCGATCCCACATATACCAGTTCCTTTTTCTTTATAGCAGGCCGTATCTCTTCCATATTTCGTATGTTTTTTTCCTGTATGCTTCCGGACAGCAATACCGCATCATAACAGTCAATACCAAACATCCGGTACAGAGCACTGTCTCCTGTTGAATGAAAGGTATGAACATACCAGTCAACATTTTTGGATCGTTTCCACTGATATACATCCAATCCGGGTGTTGTGGAAAGAATGATCCCTGCATTTGCCAGGTTTAATTTTCCGAAAGCCTTATTTCCCGCACCAATAAAAATACATTTTATGTATTCATACTTTTCCCTGAGCGCCGGATCTTCCTCTGAAGCAGTCCAATATTGAACCTGAATGCCTCTTCTTTCAAATTCATCACAGACAGGTTTGAAAATATTCCAATACCACTTATTATCGCTGAAGATCAGATATGGTATCCTATCTGTATCCGAAAGCTTTTCCCGTCCTCCGCTCAGGAAAAACCTGAGCTTAAGAATAATTTTATGAAAAAAGAATACAACTGCCGCCGCAACTCCTATGAGAACCGAGAAAAGCATGCTTCCCGTTCCCGGATCAATATATAAAAGAACTCCCGTCGATCCCATATCTGCTCACTCCTCAAAAACCGGATCTTCTTCAAGTTTCCAGTTGTCTTTGTTGAATATGTCATCCCTTACAGAATACCAGGGTGCATCATCCGTAGAAAGCACATTCCCTTTATGATCCTCAAGTTTATGACGGCCTGACAAAGTAACAAGCATTTTCTCGTTGTTTTTCGCCTGCATGTTGATCGAATTTCCTGTAAAGGGATTCGTCGGATTCTCTATCACTCCCTCCATGGCAAGAGACGGAACATCGGCATTGGTCATAAAGGAGTTGTCTGTACTGATTCCGTCCGAATTGAAATCCTTTACCATAAGCAGTGGATTCACGGCCTCCACATCCAGCTCATCATTTACGATCATATCTTCAAACTGTCCGAGATCAAAGCCATGATCTGCCACAAGTATTATTCTGGTATTATCATAAATACCCTCATCCCTCAGATGATCAAACCACTTCCCAAGCTGAATAAATGAAGACATGTCAGCATGATAATGATATCTTCCCCCGCGCTTTTCTTTATATGCATCAACCGTCTTCCCGTTTAATGTAAAGCGCGAGGGATCATCCAGCCCGGAATTATTGACATTTCCGCTTGGAACATAGTCCGGCATCTGCAGTTCACAGGGGTTATGCGTGGTATTGTTATGTATCATAAAAAAGCTGCCCTTGCTGTCATCCGAAATATCTGTCAGAAGAGGAAGATTCTTAAGCACCGGATAATTTCTCATAAACCCCTGCCCGATGTTTTTCTGTGTGGTTCCGAAATAATTACCCGAATCATAAACAGCATTCTGTAAAATAAGAGGTACTGATCTGTATATACTGTACCAGAAGAAATTCCGGTACCTGATTTCATTATGCTGCGCCGCAAGCTCATCCTTGCTCAAAAGATTTGTATATTCTCCGAGATTTGTGTGATATGCGTTTATTCCGGGATAATCATCATAAATGGACAGATCCGGTGATTCCTCAAATCCGGCATAACAGGGATCACATATGGTCGCCTGATAACCATGCTCCGAAAAAATTCTGGGCATCATAAGATCCGCTTCATTTATCTTCTTTTCCAGGGATTCATCTGCTCTTTTGTTTATCGCAGACGGCATATACTCGTATCCGCCATAAATAGCCTCAGCGCCAAAAACAGTATGCATTCCGAAAGACAGGGTATTGGGATAATAAGTAAAACCTGAAAACTGCTTTAACAACTCCGGTCTTTCATTAAACATATAGGGAACATAGCCGTTAATTGCCCTGTCCAGCAGAATCACAACCACATTTTTACCATTCCTGCTAAGATGCACCACCTTTTCCGCATTTTCCTCTGTTACATTGGAATACATTTCAGCCTGCTCGATAATATCCATTTGAGAAAGGCTCTTTCCCACCCCTGCTGAATGATATGCGGTAAATACAACTCCGCCAATAACTACCACCAATGCGATTTTATGGATAATATTATTCCGGAATTTATATAATATCCCCGATATTACAATTACCAGCAGTATGGCTGCGATATTAACCGTTATCTGCTGAATTGAATACTTTGGAGTTCCGTCAATATCAAGTTCGGTAGATAATGAACCAAAATTCCTGTCAAATATCATATGGTTCATTAAGGAAACGATCGCCAGAACGAACATGATAAAGGCCTGTACCTGTTTTACCACCCTGTTTCCAAAGAAATAAATAACCGATCCGCCCCATACCAGAAAAGTCCCGGCAGAGATCAGGACTGTGCTTATTATGTAGAACAAAGGATTGATGTAATTATACAGGGTTACAAAATCCCCCGGGGATGCGCTAACTACCGATACAGGAATGATCATCCCATAAATTACAACAAGGCTGACAGCCGAACAGAGGAAAATCCTGCCTGTATACTCTCCTGTATCAAGAAATGACAGCAGTCTGTCCCTGATCTTACCGGCAGCAGCCAAAAAACGATCTCCGCCTGTCTTCTCCCTGCCGCTCATCACATACAGGACTATTCTCGGAAGATTCAGCAGAAGGAAAATACAGAAAAGATAAACCAATTTCGTATATGAAACCAGTTTTCCGGAAACAATATAATATGTCGCGAATACAACTCCAAGCTCCCCCAGAAGGAAGGAAAGCACTCTTTTGGGGTTCCGTATGACCTTAAGAAATATGTTTTTCAGAAGCGAAAACAGGTTATTTAATGTCCAGTAAAATACCAGTCCCGCCGGGCGGTCATACAGAAATATCAGGAAAACCAGCGCCAGAATATAAAGCTGGGCCTTATCTTTAAGGGGAAATCCCTTTGTATAGATCATCCCGGATATAAAATTGATAAGGGTCATCAATATCGGGAGTACATTGATCGTTATTCCGAACAGGGTTAACAGCTGATCCGGAGATCCCAGATCTTTTATTATCCAAAGGGATGTATTATTCAGGATAGAAAGATTCGAAAGATAGTTATACGCAGCAGTAAAAAAAGGAATCTGCAGAAGGAGCGGCAGGGAACCCCTGAAAACAAATAAGGGCGAATAATTCTGCTCCTTATAATACTGCTGCAGGATCATAAATCTCTCATCGCCCTTAAATGTTTTATTAATATGCTTTACCGGTTCGGATAACAGTTTCTGCATCCGCCGTTCTTCATCCTGTATAGCATCCGCCCTTCTGTACAGCGGAAGGGAAAGAACATTTACCGCAATACTTACGCCTGCGATCGCAAGTCCGGCATTACCAAACACTCTGTACATTACGGAAAAAACAAATTCCATGATCAGTACAAGAGGCATGATAAATATATTATAAAGAATAAACGATAAACTCATTCTCCAAATCTTTCCTTTGCTCTTTTCAGATCATCCGAATCATCTATCTCGCACCACATATCTTCAGGAACTTCAACTATTCTGGCATCGCATTCCCGGAGATAAATCAATGATCCCAGAACTTTCTCGTAATAACTCTGTTCTCCAACGTTCTCCACATACCATTTTATAAGCTTTGTATACTTTTCCAGAAATGATTTTGTAAAGCGGTACATGTTCACGGTTTTCCTGGCAGATGAATAATCAAATCCGCTTTCCTGCCATTTCCCCAGAACAAGTTCCAATGCCTTATCTCCTTCAACACGGATCACTGTTCCATCCATCGTTTCCGGATTAAAGGGACTTACGAGAATACTGCACTCTCCCTTGCCGTTTATCAGCTTTTCCAGCATCTCCCTGTGATAATATAAATCACATTCAAGCATCAGCATATCATCATCACAGAAATCCAATGCCCTGTAAAGGCTTACTACGTTATTGGTCTCAAGGTATCTCTCATTTTCATAATATGAGATCTTCATACCCCTCCACTCATTTCCGATATGCTCTCTGATATGATCAGCCATATGTCCGACAACCACACCGACCTCGGAAATCCCCAGTTCTGACAGATTATTGAGGGCATTGACAAGAAGAGGGGTCCCGTTCACCTCTACCATCGACTTCGGAATTGTATTTGTTATCGGCTGCAGTCTTTTTCCATATCCGGCAGCAAGTATCAGTGCCTTTTTTATTCCATTCATCTTACAGATTCTCCCGATACCACTCTATCGCTTCACTGATGCCTCTCTCGAAATCATACTCCGGAGAGTATCCTAATTTTTCTTTGGCCTTACTGATGTCCGCATTGCTGTGGCGGATGTCACCCTTTCGTTCCGGACCGAATATGGGCTCGATATCTTTGCCCAATGCCTCACAGAGAAGATGATAGATATCGATAAGATATTCCCTTCCTCCGTATGCCACGTTGTACGCTTCACCCGCTGCTTCATGACCCGCCTTACAGGCTTTTAAGTTTGCCTCGATCACATTTTCTATGTAGGTAAAATCCCTGCTCTGCTTTCCGTCACCGTTAATGGTAGGACGTTCATCATGGAGCAGCTGTCTTATAAATTTCGGGATAACCGCTGCATATGCTCCTTCAGGATCCTGCCGCCGTCCGAAGACATTGAAATACCTGAGACCGTAGGTGTCCAATCCGTAAAGCTTGTAGTATAGTTTTCCGTATTCCTCGTCCGCCCTTTTGGTAAGGGCATAGGGGGAGAGCAGATTCCCCTCCTGTCCTTCCTTCTTGGGAAGAACGGGATGATCCCCGTAAACAGAAGAACTGGAGGCATAGACAAATTTCTTTACCTTCTGCTGCCTTGCAGCCTCCATCATATTCAGGGTTCCACGGATATTGTTTTCCTCATAAAAAAGAGGCATCTCGATACTTCTTGGAACCGATCCCCATGCTGCCTCATGCATCACATATGTCACGCCCTCACAGGCCTTCATACAGGTGTCAAGATCCCTTATATCCCCCTTAATGAAGGTATAATCCGGGTTATCAATAAATATGTCCACATTCTCCTGCTTACCGTTGGACAGATCATCAAGACAGCGTACCTTATGGCCTTTTTTCAACAGGGCTTCGCAGAGGTTCGAACCTATAAAACCTGCGCCTCCCGTTACGAGAAACAGTGCATTCTTTTCAAATTCCACATCCGAATATCCCATTTTATGTAAACCTCACCCGAGACGTTTCTTCAATATACATTCTGCTAAAAACAAGTCAAATTTATTATCGATGTCCACGGAATCCTCTTCTTCCATAATGTAGGGTATGCATCTCTTTCCGTAAAGGCTTCCAGTCTCTCTGTAGACATCGGTATAAACCGCATAAACAGCCGCGCCATTCCTTGCATATAAATGCGGAAGCGTCTGCCTGGTGGTGTATTTTTCACCGTCTGACTGAAAAAAACCCAGGCTTCCATCATCCTTTAATTTCATAAGCTTCATCGGCAGATACTCATGGGGCACATCCACTACGCTTACGGTTGCATCCGCTGTATCATCATCCATAAGCGCCTTAAGAGCTTCATCAATGTGCTTCTCTGTCCGTAAAGGTGACGTGGGCTGCAGGAGTATGAAAATATCCGGTTTATAACCGGCGTTTTCCAATTCGTCAAGATGGTAATTTATCACATCTTTCATAACAGCCGTATCACTTGCAAGAAACGACGGACGCATACTTACCTCTATGCCGTTTTCTCTTCCGTATGCGGCAAAGCCCTCATCATCCGTAGACAGGACGATCCTGGTGATAAATCTGCTTTTTTTTGCCGCATCAAAAGTATAGCCGAGCAACGGCCGGCCGCAAAGGTCCGCCATATTTTTACCGGGTATTCCCTTGGAACCGCCTCTTGCGGGTATGATAGCAAGGATCTCCATCAATAAACTATCCTCTTCTGCACCGGAACCTCAACCTTTGACAGTATGTCCGCGATCTTTACACCGGCGTGTCCGTCCCCGTAGATGGGCTCAGAAGCATAAGCTCCATGGCTTATCTGCTTTTTGACAGCTTCAAAGATCACATCTTCATCAAGGGTTGCATCCAGGACATTCTGTCCTCTCTCACGGCCGTTCTGACGGGATCCGATATTTACACAGGGCGTCCCGATATAGGCTCCCTCCCTTATCCCGCTGGAAGAATTCCCCACAAGACAGGCCGTATTCTTCATAAGCCTGGTGTAGATATCCGCAGGGAGATTCTTGAAGGCATGTAT
>JAEEGL013920635.1_pt1 | contig 12318 bp, 10 predicted proteins | sample 9134231 | NCBI WGS metagenome assembly JAEEGL01 (sample SAMN16246548, study PRJNA631951) | gut metagenome | biome: gut microbiome; feature: rumen; material: fiber-attached | host: Bos | place: Iran: Karaj | collected 2018-10 | reverse complement strand
TATCGTAGGCCATGGCTTTGAGTTCGAGAAGGTCAGTGAAGAACCTCTCGGTATCCATCTTAAGCGGAGAGCCGATGAATATCTTTGAGTGCATGGTCTTTCTAACGCTCTCCTCATCCTGAAGCAGCTCCTCGTAGAGCTTTTCTCCAGGCCTGAGGCCGGTAAACACGATGTCTATATCTTTGTACGGAATAAATCCGGACATCTTGATCAGGTTTTCGGCAAGAGTGAGTATCTTGACAGGATTGCCCATGTCAAGGACATATATCTCGCCGCTCTTGTCTCCCATCGCTCCTGCTTCAAGCACAAGACTTACAGCTTCAGGGATGGTCATGAAGTATCTTACGATATCGGGATGCGTTACGGTGAGCGGACCACCTTCAGCCAGCTGTTCCTTGAACAAAGGGAGAACGCTTCCGTTTGAACCGAGCACGTTTCCGAATCTTACAGCGACGAAAGTCGTGTTGCCCTCTGAGTTCTGTCCGATGTTCTGAACGATCATCTCGCAAATCCTCTTGGTGGCACCCATGACCGAAGTCGGGTTGACGGCCTTGTCTGTCGAAATCATCACGAACTTCTCAACGCCGTACTTTTCAGCACACAGTGCGCAGTTGTATGTGCCGAAGACATTGTTCTTGACTGCCTCCTCAGGGGAATCCTCCATGAGAGGAACATGCTTGTGGGCAGCAGCATGGAAGACTATGTTCGGTCTGAACTCTTCAAAGAGGTTATCCATCTTCTTGGTATCCCTGACGGATGCTATCCTGACTTCAAGGTTCAGCTTCTTTCCGAAATGCCTTATAAGTTCCTGCTGGATACTGTATGCCGAATTCTCATATATGTCGATTATTACCAGCTGCTTCGGCTCAAGCCCTGCTATCTGCCTGCAAAGCTCACTTCCTATGGATCCGCCGCCTCCTGTTACGAAAACGACCTTGTCCTTGACCAGCTGTACCGCTTCCTCGGCAAGGATGACAGGATCTCGTCCCAAAAGGTCCTCGACCTTTATGTCAACGATCCTGGATGCAAGATCCTGGTCGTCAGATATGATCTTAACTATATCCGGCAGGGTCTTTACGAGACAGTTCGTAGACGAGCAGATGTCGATTATCCTTTTTCTGTTCTTGCTGTCCAGCGTGGGTATTGCTATAAGGATCGTGTCGATCTGACACTGTTCCACAAGCTCAGGTATGTCGTCTGTGGTTCCGAGTATGTCCACGCCGATGATACTTCTGCCTTGCTTTCTGGCATCGTCATCGACTGCACATATTATGTTGAGCTCCTGTGATCGGTTCTTATTTAGCTCATGGATAAGGGTGGCGGCAGCCTCTCCTGCTCCGACGAGCAGTACGCGGTGGCTCTTCTTACCCATCCGGTTTATCTTGGTGTTTCTGTACATCCTGTAGGTCAGTCTCGTATAAATAGTCAGAGATGACGCAAAGGCTGCCGATAGGGCATAGACCGAGATTGGGATACGCCTGTCCTTGTATATCACCAGGCTGATGGCCAGAAAGGCCACTACAGCTATCAGACTGGACCGGGCGCATCTGAAAAACTCGACGATCTCAGCATACCTCCAAAGGCTGTCGTACATTCCTCCCGCAAAGAACACTATGCAGAAGCATGCCACGAACAGAAAGCAGCTGGATATCATCAGGCTCAGATAATCATCCATCGAGGCACGGCCGCTGATGAGCATCCATGTGAAAAGGTATGCTCCCGCAACGACCAGGAAGTCCATCATGAAAAGGAAAAACCTTCTGAACTGTGACAGAATTTTTGATATGGCTTTAGGCATGAATGCCTCCTAAACGCACTGAATACATACACAAAAGTGTATTTCCTGTATTGTACATTATTTGGCATAAATAATCAATAAAAGGATATATTTAGAGACATTATCAGGCAACATAACAAAATGTGGAGTCGTTACAAACTTGTTGATTTGTGCACACGTGTGATATATAATACGATTAACAAGCAATAAATCGATTGCAAAGGAGAACGTTATGGAATTTCTTGATACCGTAAGAAAAAGAATAAGCATCAGAAAGTACAAGGATAAGCCGGTCGAGAAAGAGAAGATCGACCTTCTCATCGACCTTATGAGGATCGCACCTTCCGCAGCCAACAGGCAGGAATGGAAGTTCGTCGCTATCACAGACCCTGATCAGCTTGCCAAGATGAGAGTAGCATGTGAGAGCCGTGGTCCTGCCATGACCGCACCGCTGATCTTCTGCATCTGCGCAACAGAGTATGTTGAGATGAACGATTCAGGCTACAACAGAGGCACGATCGACGCAAGTATCGCAAGCACATACCTGCATCTTGCAACATTCGACCTCGGACTCGGCTCATGCTGGGTAGGAAGCTTCGACCCTGACATGGCTACTGAGATCGTCGGCTGCCCTGAGGGCACAAGAGTCATCACAGTCGTGACAGTCGGTTATCCTGATGAGGATCCGAAGCCTCGTTCAAGGAAGGCATTCGAGGACGTTGCAGTCTACGATCACTTCTGATAAGCGAAAAAAATGTGCCGGGCATTCGCCCGGCACTTTTCGTTTGTATCCTGTTATCAGTCAAGCAGTGAGAGTATCCTTGCCTTAGGGATGAATCCGATGCTCCTGTTTGCAACTTCACCGTTCTTGAAAACGAGAAGTGTAGGGATGCTCATGATTCCGAACTGGAATGCCAGCTCTTCTTCCTCATCGACATTGACCTTTCCGACCTTGACCTTTCCGTCAAGCTCTTCTGCGATCTGCTCAATGAAAGGAGCAAGCATCTTGCAAGGGCCGCACCATGATGCCCAGAAATCAACAAGGACAGGGATGTCACTGTTGAGGACTTCCTGCTCGAAATTGTTCTTTGTGATTGTTACTTCCATGTTTTTGTCTCCTATTTATCAAGTAATCTTGTTATGGTATCCAGGACGTTATCCGTCAGAGTCTTCTTGTACTCCTCCTCTTCAGCCTCTTTCTTGGCCATAACTTCAGCCTGTGTGATGAATTCATCGACTTTGGATATGTCTTCCCTGTAGCCCCGTACCTGGCCTTCTATGACCGTTCCGGCGTGCTCCATCTTCTTCATGGCATCGGAAAGAGTATTGAAGCTGCTTTCAAGCTGAGCCTCGATCCTTGCGATCTCGCTCCTCACGTCTGAGACCTTTCCTGCAAGCCGCGCCGCATTCTCATCCAGCTGTGCCTTTGTCTGCCTTGCCCGGAGATTGGCGTCATCGATGATCTTCCTGGCTCTGTTCTGAGCCTCGACCATGACTTCGGCAATATCATCCTGACGGGACTTCCAGTGCCGGTTGTCCTTTGAAAGCATCTCGTTATCCCGGCTGACCTTGTCGAACTCCGCTCTGAGGACCGTGAGTTCCTTCTCATTGTTGAAGATGATCCCCTTGTATTCCTCAATGCGTTTCTTCAGCTCTTCGTTGTCCTTTTTCAGCTCACCGACCTGTTCGGCCAGTTCCCGGCCCTTCTCGTTGCACACGAGAAGGCAGCTTTCGCTCTTCTCCAGCGACCGTGAGAGCTCTTCGATCTTCTCTTCAAGCTCGCGCTGTGTGTTTGCGAAGCTGTCTGCCCGGCTGTTCATCTGACCGGTCAACTCGTCTATATAGCTGAGGACTTCATTGCGGTCGAAGCCTCTGAAAGACTGTTTAAAAAGAATATTGTCCATTTCCTGATAATTCTAACTGATTAGCTCAGAAGATTCAGTGACTTACTTACTGCTGTTCTTCTTGAGCAGATTAATGACATCCTCAAGGTAGACGTCGTTGTAAGGATCCTCTTCCTTAACAGGCTCTTCCCGTGGTGTCTCTGCAGGTGCCTGAGTGAAATCGTCATCCAGGTCTATGTCCCACTTGTTCTTCCTCTCCGGAGACTTTCTGGTGATTATTTCATTGATGTCTAAGCCTTTGCTTTTGATCTCGTCTTTAACCCGTTCGATCCGGGGCTCTTCCTCGCGCTTCGGCTTGGAATCAAAGCCCGTGGCGATGACGGTGATCCTGATCTCATCACTCATCTCGGCATCGAATGCAGTGCCGAATATGATATTTGCATACTCGTCTGCAGAACTTGTGATAAGGTCTGCCGCCTGCTCCACCTCCTCAAGGGAGATATCCGGTGACGATGTGATGGATATAATCACGCCCTTGGCTGTATCGATGCTGGTCTCAAGCAGAGGGCTTGAAATCGCCCGTTTTGCCGCCTCTTCAGCCTTGTTGGAGCCCTTTGCACGGCCGATGCCCATGTGAGCATAGCCCGCGTCCTTCATGATGGCTCTGACGTCTGCAAAGTCAAGGTTGATGAAGGAAGGTACATTTATGAGCTCTGAAATGGACTCTACGCCCTGCTTGAGGACACTGTCAGCCATCTCGAATGCGTTGAGAAGAGTCACCTTCTCTTCACAGGCATACTTGAGCCTGTCGTTAGGGATGACGATGAGACTGTCCACATTCATAAGAAGGTTTGCGATTCCCCGCTCAGCCTTCATCATCTTGTTCTTTCTTTCGAATGAGAACGGCTTGGTTACTACGCCGACTGTCAGAATGCCCATTTCCTTGGCAATCTCTGCGATGACAGGAGCAGCACCTGTTCCGGTTCCGCCTCCCATGCCGGCCGTGATGAATACCATCTGGCTGCCCTTGAGAGCTGCTTTGATCTCGTCCTCAGACTCTTCTGCCGCGCGCTTTCCGACATCAGGATCTGCACCGGCTCCGCGGCCCTTTGTGAGCTTTGCGCCCAGCTGGACCTTCTGAGTCGCCTTGGAAGCGCTGAGAGCCTGGGCATCTGTATTCATGGAGATGAATTCAACGCCCTTCAGGCCCGAAACTATCATCCTGTTGACAGCATTTCCGCCGCCTCCACCGACACCGACGACCTTGATATTAGTAGTGTTCTGAACTTCTTCATCTAAAACGAAAGGCATTTTATCTTCCTCCTGTTACAGGTAATTTCCCATTGTAGACATAATAAATCATTATTAATAATCATAGCAAATAAAACTATGCTTTTCAATCGTTTTTTAGGCCGCGCGGTCAAATTTCCATATTGAAAACAGCCTGTCCCGACTTGGTCGCATCGATGACGCCTCTCTCGTTCGAAGACAGCTCTTTTTCAAGGACATGGAAGGCCATTTTCAGCTTGTATTCTATATCCAGCATGTTTCCCAGTTCCACTCTCACCCTGTTGTCGTAGATGAAACTTAGCGTATTCTCGTCAGCTTTTATCTGAGTGACCTTGTCATAGCCTTTCTTTTGAATGATCTCGATGAGCTGTTTGGTAGTCGAAAACGCCTGCTCGTTTTCAAGATCCGTGTCGATCCTCATCAGGGTCTCCGGCTGAGATGACCGCATGGTCAGATACTTGAAGTTCTGGGAATAGATGTTAAAGGTCGGTTCTTCTCCCTCGTTTACACTGTAGTAGGTGGGCACGCAGTCAACTATGTTTATCTGTATCTTGTCCGGCAGCTTTCTCTTTACTACGGCGCTGTCGATATATGTGAATTCCTCAGGAAGTGCCCGGGACAACGTGTCCACGTCTATGTCAAAGATGTTGGAATCCAAAGGTATCGAGCAGAAAGCCAGTATCTCCTCGTCCGCATAATGCTCGGTTCCCCTCACTTCCAATCTGTGGACCACGAAAAGCACCTTAAGGGAAATGAAGCCTATGATCCCTAAAAGGATCACCAGCAGCGTGCCCGTCAGTATCCTGTATCGGTTTTTCCGTTTTCTTATGGCTTTCCTGCTTTTTTTTACGGGTTCCTCCTCAGGCTGCTCCTCCGCTTCTCTTCTGCTCTTGCTGTTTTCCTTCTTGTCGTTTACTCTTTTACCTTTTTTCCTTACGGTATCCTTTTCGCTGCCTTTCCTGTCCGCATCCGACTTCCTTCCGGCACGCGCTTTATGCTCACTGACCGTCTCCTCCTGGATTTCCATGACAGGATCTTCCTGCCGGGCGGAGAACTCAACTGAATTGGAAGCACCAACAGACGAGTCGCCTCTGCTCCTCGTCCTCTTTCCTGCGGTGTCCTCTTTTGTAGCCTGTCTTTTCTTTTTCTCTTTCAACCTAAGCTCTCGCCAGTCTGCTGCTCCGGGAACAGCGTGGTATATATAATGTCAAGGCAGTCGGCCTTGTGTATGGTCTTCGCTTTCTCGCCCATCCGTGCAAGTTTTTCTCTGTCATTGTAAAGGCTGTCAAAGGCAGCAGTGATAGATCCCTCGTTCAGGTCTTTTTCCTCTATCAGTATGCCGGCACCGATGTCAGACAGCACCTTTCCATTATAGAACTGGTGGTTTTCCGCGACGTTCGGTGATGGAATGAGTATGGATGCCTTGCCCATGCAGCCTATCTCGGCTATCGTCAAGGCTCCGCATCTGCTTATTATGAGATCGGCTGCCGCCATGTACTTCGGTATGTCATACAGATACTCGAAGACCTGGATGCCCTCTCCCTGAGGTATGCCCTCCTTCTCAAGGTACCGTACGAAGTCACCTTCATCATACCTTCCGACGACATGATAATGCACGATATCATCTCTGCCGACGTTGTGCTTTACCAGGCTCTTCATCGCGTCGTTCAGTCTTGCGGCTCCGAGGGAGCCTCCGAAGGAGAGGATGACCATCTGGTCGTCATCGATGCCAAGTTCATTCCTGGACTCCGCCATGTTCGCTGTCCGTATCTCAGCCCTGACGGGATTTCCGGTCTCAATGCATCTTTCCGGATGCGCCATATACTGTCTGGCCTTGTCTGTTGCCAGAAACACATTGTCCACATATCTGCTGAGCAGCTTGTTCGTCACTCCCCGGAAGGCATTCTGCTCATGGATAGCAGTCCTTATGCCCATCCTGGCAGCCTTCCTGACTATCGGCCCGGATACGTAGCCGCCTGTACCTATGACCAGGTCAGGCTTGAATTCCTCTATTATCTTTCCGGCCTTTCTGTCCGCTGAGGCAAGATTGACCAGTGTAACTATGTTTCTTTTGATGTTGTTGAGCGACAGTCTTCTCTGAAAGCCTGTCACCTCCATATGATAGAATCTGTAGCCCGCCTTAGTGACAAGCTCGAACTCCATGCCTTCCCTGCGTCCTACGAAGCAGATCTCGGCATCGGGCTGCATGGCCTGTATCTTCTGGGCGATGGCCAGACCCGGGTTGATATGTCCAGCGGTGCCGCCGGCAGCGATTATAACTCTCATATCTCGCTCTCCTCCGGTTCTTCATCGTTTTTGTTTTCTCTGGAAACTGACAGTACTACTCCTATCTCGGCCAAGAGCATCAACAGTGATGTTCCGCCCTCAGAGAAGAACGGGAGCGATATTCCAGTGTTTGGCACAGTTGCCGTGCATACGGCCATGTTAAGGAACGTCTGGACGCCTATCTGCGAGCAGATGCCGATAATCAGCATCTTTCCGAAGATGTCCTTCTTCCTCATTGCTATTATCAGGCATCTGACGACCAGTACTGTAAACAGAACGACGATAATGCTGGCTCCGATAAAGCCCAGTTCCTCGCAGGTGACTGCGAAGATAAAGTCGTTCTGTGGCTCCGGGAGATGCAGATGTTTTTGTCTTCCGTTGCCAAGGCCCATCCCGAGCAGTCCGCCGGAACCTATCGCCAGCAGTGACTGATAGGTCTGGTATCCGTCTCCGAGAAGATCCTCCTCAGGGTGCAGCCACGCAACTATACGTGACTTTGCATAGACGACGAACTCAGGGTATATCACTATGATGACCGCGACAGCAAGTACGACCGTGACCAAAGCCAACACGAAGTACTTTATGTCACTGCCGCCGGTGAACATCATTATTCCGGCAACGGCGACAATTATCATGATACAGGACAGATGCGGCTCAAGGAAGAGCAGTCCGACATATATTACAACGAGCATCATGAACGGCACTATGCCGTATTCGAGGGACTTCATCTTCTTGTAGTTTGCCTCGACCATCTTGGCAAATGAAAGGATTATTGAAAATTTCGCTATTTCAGACGGCTGGAAGGACATGACCTTAGGTATGATTATCCATCGGTGAACGCCCTTTATCTCAGGCATGAACAGCACAACGATCAGCATGATGATCGTGATGCCAAAAATAGACCTGGAATAATTCTTGAGAAGTTTGTAATCGAATCTTGACGCAATATATAGAACTACCAGACCGGCGGCCGCGAACACCAGCTGATCGGAAATATAATGAAGGCTGTCACCGTGGAATCTGTAGATTCCGACGACATAACTGGCCGAGTAGAGCATGACAAGTCCGAAGACAAGCAGGATCAGTGTCACGACAAAAATGGGCAGATCCATTTTCTGCTCTCTTGGCAAGAATCCTATCATCTTCTTCCTGTTTCTCTTTCTCTTGAGCACAGTAAGCTGAGCCATTTACCTTCTCCGTTTTTTCTTAATACAGTAACACCGCAAGTGCAGTGCAGATAACCTCGACCGCAGTGAATGCGATAACTATCTTAACTTCACTCCAACCCGAAAGCTCAAAGCTGTGGTGGATCGGAGTCATCTTGAACAATCTCTTCCCGTGCGTGAGCTTGAAGTATGACATCTGAATGAGCACACTCATTGCCTCACACGTGAACACGAGTCCTGAAAGCAGTATGACCTCAGGTCTGTTCTGGCTGTAAGCCATGGCCACTACGCAGCCACCGAGGAACATGCTTCCCGTGTCGCCCATGAACACCTTGGCAGGATTGAAGTTCCATACCAGGAAGCCGACGCAGGCACCGGCCACACATGATGAAAAGAGCGCGTTGGCATAGAAGCCGTAGGCAGCACTTATTATCATGAAGCCCAGACAGTACACGAATGTCACTGAAGAACACAGACCGTCAATACCATCGGTGAGATTGACGGCGTTGACCATGAATATGATCCCGAAGAATGAGATCACATAATAGGCAATGCCCAGGTCTATCGCTCCGAATATCGGCAGCTCAATGACTGTAGACAGATGACCGAGATACCGTTCGCATGCCAGGAACCGGGCGGTCCGCAGTACCTGAAGCACGATCTTCATCTTCCAGGTCAGACCGAGATTCTGTTTCTTTATTACCTTGATATGGTCATCGGCATAGCCTATGGCGCCGTATACGAGCGCAAAGCCCGCACAGACGCATAGACTCAGCGTCTGATTTGTGAACATCAGTCCAGTCTCGTTCTTAAGTGAAGGAGCCATCAGAGAGTAGCCTGCGCATATCCCGGCAAGCGCGCCCAGTATGATCATGAAGCCTCCCATTGTAGGAGTCCCCTGCTTGGACTGATGCTGCTTAGGTGCCAGCTCATATATGGTCTGCCCGAACTTGAGCTTCCTGAGCCATGGTATTATTAGAAACCCGCTGACTGCTGTCACTGCAAAGGCAGTGAGCGCTGCGATCAGGTATGATAATCTGAACATTTCAAAACGTCCTGTCTGTCTTTATTTCTTTTCAAGGAGCCTGTATACTCCCTCGATTATGTCCTCATATCTCATGCTGTGACTGGCCTTGAATACGATGGTGTCACCCTCTGTGAGCGTGGATGCGATGAATTCAGTCATCTTCTTCCTGTCATCAAAGTAATGGGATCCTTCGCCGTATCCTTCAACTATATGCCTTGCGTTCTCACCCTGGGAGATGAGCATGTCGACACCTTTCTCCTTTGCGTACCTGCCCACCTGTCTGTGAAGCTCGTCGCTGTCAGGTCCAAGTTCAAACATGTCTCCGAGGACCGCTATCTTGCGGCCCTTGGCTACGCTGGTCAGAGCATCGATGGCCGTCTTCATTGAATCCGGGGCTGCATTGTAGCAATCCTCGATAAAGAGCATGCCATTCTTCTCTACAAAATGCTGTCTCATTCCGGACGGGACATATCCAGACAGGTTCCGGGCCGTCTTTTCCGGATCAAAGCCGAGCCTTGTTACCAGAAGATATGCAGACAGCGCGTTCCTTACATTGTGAAGACCTATTGCCGGAATCATGCACGGAATCTCTCCGTGCTCTTTGTCTCTGATGGTGAACATCATTCTGAAGCCGTCCTGGCGTATGTCCGATGCAGTAACGTCACAGCTTTCGTTATCTATGCCGAAGTAGTATATCCTGAGATTCTTTTCAGGCTTTACCGTTGGAAGGAGATCGTCGTCGCCGTTTAAGACAAGTATGCCGTTCTCCGGCATTCCGTCGATTATCTCCATCTTCGCCTTGAGTATGTTTTCCCTGGTCCCCATCCTTTCAAGATGGGAGATACCGATGCCTGTAATGAGCGCAGCAACTGGATATGCAGCCATTGAGAGCTTATGGACATCTCCGAAGGCTTCCATTCCCATCTCCAGGATGGCATATCTGTCTTCATGCGTAAAGGAATAGATGGTCTTCGGCATTCCCAGCTCGTTGTTCCGGTTGCCCTCGCTCCTTACCGTCTTGGCAAACGGTGAGAGCGCACTGTATATGAAATCTTTAGTCGTTGTCTTTCCGACGCTTCCCGTCACTCCGATGGCATCCAGGTCAAATTCTTTCCTGACGTTTGCACCCAGAGCGATGCTGGCGTCCAGCACGCTGGGGACCACAGCCTGAAGGCTGTCGGGGATAGAGTCGATGTGATCCTCTGTGATAACGAGCCTTGCTCCCTTTTCAACTGCACCGGCTGCGAAGTCCTGCCCGTTCACTCTTTCTCCCTTTATGGCGAGAAAGATACTGTTGGGAGTGACTGTCCTGGAATCACTGGTGACATTCTCGATCAGGCAGTCATGCTCTATGTCCTTGATGCCGTGTGCGATCTTTGAAAGCAATATAGGGATCATGGTTCCTCCGAAATCGAATGTTCTCTGATGTATCTTGAAACTATCTCTCTTTCATCGAGATATAGCGTACGTCCTCTGTTTGCCTGATAGTCCTCATGCCCCTTCCCGCATAGAAGAAGCATGTCTTTAGATTTTAACATACCGAGAGCCATATTGACAGCTTTTCTTCTGTCCGGGATCACGGTGTAGTCGATGCCTGCCTCTTCGAACACCTCGACGCACTCCTTCATCGTGCTCTCTATGGATTCCTTTCTCGGATTGTCACTGGTAAGTATGACCTTGTCTGCGTACTTTTCAACAGCTCTGGCCATCTCGTATCTCTTCCGGGAATCGCGCTGTCCGGCGCATCCGAACAGCACTATGAATCTCTCTTCAGCAAATGGCTTGAGGCTTGAGAGAAGGTTCTCGAGTCCGTCACCGGTGTGAGCAAAGTCATTTATTACAGTGAACGGCTCTTTTACTAGGATCTCGCATCTGCCCTTAACACCGGTTATCTCCGAGAGCGCCCTGGCAACTTCGTCAGAGCTGAATCCCAGAGCCGTGGCAACGGCATATGCACCCATTCCGTTATGGATGGAATAGTCGCCCGGCATAGGCAGATCTATCCTTTCTATGCTGCCCTTTCCGACTATGACGAACCTCACTCCGTTCCTTGAGAACTGAAGATTCTTCGCAGTCAGGTCGGCAGTATCCTTCTTATCCGAAAATGTGATGACCTGTTTGTCACTGAACATCTCAGGTATCCTTCTGCCGTGTTCATCATCAGCATTGACGATTATCGTGTCAGCATTTTCAAACAGCTTGCACTTGGCGGCAAAATAGTTTTCCATCGTCTTGTGGTAGTCAAGATGGTCCTGGGTCAGATTGGTGAACAGAGCTATACCGAACCTGATACCATAAAGTCTTTCCTGTGCCAGGGCCTGGCTTGAAGCTTCCATGACGACATACTCGCATCCGGCCTTCACCATCTGGGAAAACAATGCGTTGAGCTCATATGCCTGCGGAGTAGTGAACTTTGCCGGGACTATCTGTCCGGCGATCATGTTCTGGACCGTTCCTATCAGACCGACTTTCTTACCCATCTTCTCAAGGACATCCTTGATGAGGAATGTGGATGTGGTCTTCCCATTGGTCCCGGTGACACCTATCAGCGTCAGCTTTTCCGCCGGTCTTCCGAAAAGGTTTGCGCACAGAAGTGCATAAGCCTTTCTTGAGTTCATGACTTTTATCCGGCAGTCGTATTCATTGTCACGTTCAGAAACGATGAGCACGGCGCCGAGATCAAGTGCTTTCGTTATGAAGCTGTTTCCGTCAAAAGAGGCTCCCTTGGTTGCCACGAAAACGCAGCCTTTTCTGACTTTTCTGGAATCATCCGTCACGAAATCGGCATCGGTATTCAACAGTTCTTCACTGAGTGTCCCGGTGTATTTTAAGTTGTAGAGAAGTTCTGATATCTTCATGGCGTTACCTCCTTCTTCTGATTATCGTACTGTTACTGTCCGCTCGGCCGGTATCGAACCGTCACGACCG
>JAEEGL013908568.1_pt1 | contig 12318 bp, 10 predicted proteins | sample 9134231 | NCBI WGS metagenome assembly JAEEGL01 (sample SAMN16246548, study PRJNA631951) | gut metagenome | biome: gut microbiome; feature: rumen; material: fiber-attached | host: Bos | place: Iran: Karaj | collected 2018-10 | reverse complement strand
CTTACATTCGTTAATATACTCTCTATTTTTAGCCTCTCCGCTGTTATTATTAAGTAAGTTAACAAAGTAATGTTTTTCATAATATGCTTTTAAATATGCCATTTGATAAGAAATCATAGCATATGCTACAGCATGTGATTTATTAAAACCAAATCCTGCAAATTTAACTATTTGTTCATATACAGAAGTAGCTACATTTTTAGAATACCCATTATCTATAGCTTTATTAATAAATTTAAGTCTATTATCTTCAATTACACTTAATTTCTTTTTACTAATAGCTCTTCTTATAATATCAGCTTCTGCATAACTATAACTACCCATTAAATTAAGTATTTGCATTACTTGTTCTTGGTATATTAAGATACCACAAGTACTTTCTAATATAGGTTTTAAACTATCATCTAAATAAGTAATTTTCTTTTTACCATGTCTTCTATCTAAATATTCATCTAATGAATCACTAGCTCCTGGTCTATATATAGCATTTGCTAAATATAAATCATCAAAACAAGTAGGTTTCATTTTTCTTAAGAAAGCTTTCATACCTTCAGATTCAAATTGAAATATACCTGTAGTATTTCCTTCTTGAAATAATTTATATACTTTAGGATCATCTAAACTAATCGTGTTAATATTAATGTTCATATTTTCATACTTATTAACATCTCTAACTATATTAGTCATAATAGTTAATTTCTCAATAGATAAGAAATCCATTTTAATTAAACCTAAAGACTCTAATTCATCTTTATCATACCCAATTAAATAATCTTCACCATTAGATAATATAGGTGTAACTGTATCTAAAGGTACTGATGATATTACAACACCAGCCGCATGTGTACCAATATGTTTTTTTAATCCTTCTAAATAATATGCTTCATTATATACTTTTCTTAAAGCGCTATTACCTTCTAAGAATCTTTTAACATCATTATTTAAATTATCTTTTAAAGATAACTTACTATTTAATTTACGACAGAAATTATCTAATACACGATCTTCAACATGATTTATCTTACCTACTACACGTATAACTTCTCTAGCTGTCATTGTTCCATATGCTAAGATATGACCAACATTATCTTCACCATATTTTTCTTTAACATAATCTACAACTTGTTCTCTTTTTTCATCTTCAAAGTCAACATCAATATCTGGCATAGTAACTCTTTCTGGATTTAAAAACCTTTCAAATAATAAATTATATTTAATAGAGTCAATCCATGTAATACCTAAGGCATAAGCTACTAATGAACCTGCAGCGCTTCCTCTTCCTACACCTACATATATATCATTTTTAACAGCGTATCTTACATAATCAAATACTATTAAGAAGTAATCTGTGAATCCCATTTTATCAATAACACTTAATTCATAATTTAAGCGATCTTGGTATTCTTTAGTAACTTTACCATTTAATCTTTTCTTTAACCCTAAATTAGCTAATTCTTTTAAGTATTCACTACTATTTTTAATATCATCACTAAAATGTGGAATGTATTTTTTATTCTTAGGAAATTCTATATTAATTAAATCAGTAAATTTAGAAGTATCTACATCATCTAATATCTTTATTACTTGATTATCATAATCTTTAAATTCGATATCTCCTAATGAACCATTTTTCTTTATTAATTCTAAATAATTTACATACTTACATGAATTAATATTTAGACTAATTGTTTCATTAATAAATACTATTTTCTTAGATATAGTTCTAGCTCTAACTTCTGTATTATTATCATAATAAGATAGATATATTTCTTTATCTTTTAACTCTTCATATAAGTCATAACTATCTGGTGGTAACACAAGTAAAACATCAGATAGATAACTATCCAATTCTTCTAAAGAAATGTTATTATTTATTATATATTTAGAATATCTAAATAGATTTGATAATCCATTATAGTTTTTAGGATATAAATATATTTTTTTATCATTAATATATGTTAATAAACCTATAATAGGTTTTATATTGTTTTTAATACAAGATTCATAGAAATAATGAGATCCACTTAAGTTATCATCTAAGATACCTAAACATGTTAAATGAGAATTATTTGCATAATCAATCAAGTCTTTTATTTTGATAAGACTTTGTAATAGACTATAATCTGTTTTTATTCCAATTGGTGCAAACATATCTCATCTTTCCTTCTCAAATTTATTATAAAACAATCTATTATCTATTTACAATTATTAAATATATATATGAACTAAAAAAGGTTGACTAAACCCTTTTTAATTGATATAATCAATAACGAATTGAACGGAGGTAAACCAAATGGCAAAGATTGTAACAGGTAGAAAACCAAATACAGCAAATAATGTTTCACATGCTAAAAATAGAACAAAGAAAACTCAAAATCTTAATAAACAAACTAAAGTAATCGACGGTGTTAGAATCACTTTAACTAACCGTGAATGGAAAACTTATAATAAAACAGCTCAATAAGAGCTGTTTTTATTTTGTAAATATATCTAATAAGTCTTTGAATTCATCAATAGCATAATCATATTCTTTTACATCACCAAATCCATATTTAGCAAATATAAATGGTATATTAGCTTCTACTGTAGCTTCTTTATCTATTATAGTATCTCCTACATAGATAACATCTTCTAAATTATTTTCTTCAATAATCTTTTTTAATAATTGCCCTTTAGTAATACCTTCATAAGAAGCAGCACCATATAAATATTCAAAATAATCATTAGTATCTGTAGTTCTAGCAAAACATTTAGCATAATCACTAGTATTATTAGTAACAATACCTAATTTATAATTCTTACTTAACTCTTTAATGGTATCTACTACTCCTGGATATACAGTACCACCACGTTTATTTAATTCTTTAGTAACTCTATGCATCATTACTGTTGCTATTTCTTCTCTTCTCTCTTTTGATAAATATGGCATATAATTTCTAGATGAATCTTCTTTTCCACATCCCATACTCATATCTATAGCCTCTTTAGGGATATGAATGCACTCTATATAATTATTTCCAACCTCATTAGCAACTTTATAAGTAATATCAGCGGTATTCCATAAAGTACCATCCATATCAAATAATATTACTTTCATATTACCCTCCACGAAAAAAGGCTAATTATTAGCCTTATTCTTCTGTTCTATTTATATTAAACTGAGCAACTGATCCATCTGGTAACTTGAAGTATACTTTTACACCATTATATCCAACTTTATCTAATGTATCAGCATTGTAGTAAATTGGTAGTTTAAAGACATGCATTGATTCATCAGCTTGGTTAACACCAGCATATTCAATTTCATCTTTATTTACTGTATAACAACCATAATTTTCTACATCAATAGAAATATCATCAATAGAATATTTAGAATTGAAATTATCCTCAAATTTAATAGCTAATTGAATATATCCTTTTATCTTAGCTGTATAAGTTGTTTTTTCGTCTTGTAAGAAGAATCCTTTTTCAGTTTTAAAATATGGTGTTATCTTATTCTTAACTACATATACTGTTGCTGTTTTTTGTTCTGTTTCATTTACACCATCAATATCTAATCTTACTGTTGCTTTACCTAAAGCTTTACCTACTAAGTGTCCTTCTTCATCTATTTCAACTATATCTGGATCATTAGATACTATTCTTAAGTATTTGCGATCTATTCCTTTAGGGAATAATTCAACTTCTAAATCACCTGTTGCTCCTAAATAAACATAGTTAAATTGACGTTTAATATTAGCATCAGTAATATATTTTTGACTAATAATAATCTTAATAGAAGTACTCATATTTTGATAATATGCTGTTAAATTAGTTTCACCTAAAGAATTATTAACTTTAATTAATAATTTAGATGAATCAACAGATATTAATTCTTCATCGTAATCTTTAAATTTAACATAATAAGGAGTAAATCCTTTATATGCCATAATATCATTTAAATCAACTTCAGAATTAGCTTCAACTTCAACATATTGTCTTGTAAATGATAAAGAACATCCCTTACATTCTTGTTTAAATTCTTCCGTTTTTTCTGTTGTTTTTTGTTTATCTCCGGCCTTAGTTGTTGTCTTTGGAGTGCTTGGAGTATACCTAGTATTGCTTTTTACTCCTAAGAGTACAAATATTGAAGTTATTAAAACTACAACAAATGTAACAGTAGGAATAATTAAAGTGCCATCTTCTCTTTTAAATAAACTTCTTCTGTATTCTTTCTCTTTCATATAAATAACTCCAATGATTTTATTCTATACTACTCTAATTATAGCAAATAATAAATGATAGATAAATATATAAAACTTAAATTATTTATTTTTATATGCAAATTTACTGTTAAATAAAAAAACTGGAATATCCAGTTTTATATACAATGGTGGGCGATATAGGACTCGAACCTATGACCCCCTGCTTGTAAGGCAGGTGCTCTAACCAACTGAGCTAATCGCCCATTTCATATAAGAAATTATATATGAAACACTATAAAATGTAAATATTATTTAAATACATTATTATAATCATTTAATAGTTCTGTACTCTCTTCAGTAGTTAAATTATCATTTAATTCTTTATCTACTTTTAAACCTAAAGAATATTTATCTACTTTACCATCTTTTATACTTATTAAAGCTGATTTAGCTATATCTATTTTTAATGATTGAACTAAATCATTATCTTCTTTGAAATTAGCTGAATCAACAAAGAATATTTTTTCTATTTTATTATCTTTAATACTCTTTAGTAAAGTATCTAATACTACTCTACTATAATAGTTAGTAGGATTTCCTATAAATAGATAAAAAGATTCTTTATTATTTATTATTTTCTTTATATAGTTATCATCTACTACTATAAAAGGATTATTTTGATCTATAGAAACATTATAATATTCTTTACCATTTTTATCCCTAGCTTTATTTAAACTTTCAAAAGCACTTTCAAATGCCATTCCAGGGAATTCATATAATTCATTACAACCAACAATAAAAAAGGCTATTAGTATAAGTACAAAGATGCTTATCTTTTTCATGTTAAAACCACCTTAATCATTATAACATAAAAAAAGAACTATTAAATAGTTCTTTTTATAATTTATCAATAATGCTTTTAACATATGCTCTAGCTTTAGGTGTACACTTAGAGCTATTCATATAATAATAGCAGAATATTGATGCGAATAATTCTTGTTCATCTCTAACTGAGCCTGAATTAGGAATATTCTTTTTGAAAGCTTCTACTTCTTCTTTATAGATAGCTTTAAATTCAGGAGTTTTACTAGACCAACCGCTTATAAAATCTACATAGTGACCAACTTCATGTAATGGTGAGTTGTTTACTGCTGCATCTCTATCTTCGATTAGAATTAATTTTCTACTATAGATAGTAACAGCACGAACACTTGAATAATATCCATTAAAATAAGTCTTGGCCAAGTTCTTATCTGTAACAAATATATTCCAATTGTTATCTTTTAAACTCTTAACAATCTTATCAGGTAGTTTTGCTAATTGTTTATCAACTTTAGTAACGTATTTATCAGCTACGTTACCATCCTTCTTAGTTAAATCACTATTTTTCTTCTTGGCTTTAGTAGTGGTTGTTTTTTTTGTTGTTTTAAAAATAGTTGTCATTATTTTTTCTGTTGTGACTTCTTCGTTATTTTCGGTAATAAATATGACATCGTCAGAGGCGCTAACATCATCTAAAAGGTATGCTAGTACACCAGTTACTGGAGTAGTTTGCATAGTAAAGTTATTTTTAGAAAGAATAGAAATTAAAAATATTAAACTTAGAGATGCTATTAGCAATACAGATAATACAATTCTACTAATCTTCTTCATATCAACCAACCCATTTCCCCTTGAATTGCGCTATATAATACCACAAAAGTAAAAAAAATGCAAATCGGCCAACAAAAAAAGGACTAATTTTAGTCCTTTTTAGTTACTATTTATATTCTATAAATCGCCTTCATAGTCTTCATAATCATCTATATAGTATTGAGTTTGTTGTTGTTGCATTTGCTTTTGAAGTTCTTGAATAATTACTGTATATACCTTACTTGTTAATAATCTTAAACCAAGGTTAGTATTCATTGTTTGAGCTTCTTCTTGAGTTAATTCTGCCATCTTCTTAGCGTTAGATACATCGAATGTCTTGATGCCATCAGCTAATTTAGTTTCACCATTAGCAGCAAGTGCTACCTTGATACCTTCACTCTTAATATCTAATTTGAAGTCTTCTTTTTCGTTTTTATCTTTATAGTCAAATGTTAATGTTCCATTTACTACTAATCCATCAGCATCAAAATTGAAACTATAACCATTAGATACTTTAGCAAATTTAACTACTATTTTATCAACTTTAATTTCTGTAACTTTATTCTTGTTATCTGTTTTAATTTCAATTGTCTTCTTTTCTGCTACAGGACTTGGTTGAGTTACTCCACCACCACAGTTGTTAGTTAAACCTGTTGGATCATCAATACAATTAGTTATCATTGATTCATCTTCAGTTGATAAAGATAAATTAAATGATGCTAATTTATTTGTAGATACTTCAGCATGTATTTTAGTTGTATTTACATCATCTACAGTAACTGAAGTAATAAATTCTTCATTTTTACCATCTTCTTTGTTTATAGCAGTTAATGCTAAGAATTTACCTAAATCAGTAGAATAAATATTAACTGTAGCAATTACATCACCTGTAGCATTCTTTAATGCTTCATCGTTACTCTTAATTGTTTCTTCCATTTCTTTTTTGTATTCTTCTTTAGAAATAGTTGGAATGAATTCAGTTAATAGTTTAAGGAATTCTTCATCTTCAGACATTTGTTTTAGATAAGCATTTTCAATGTCAATTAATCTTACTTCAGATAAATCAAAAGAAGTTTTTAATCCTTTAACATCTACTCCATCTACTTTATAAGATCCACTTTCTTGTACTAAGTATTCTTCTTTAATAGATTTCTTTAAGAATATAGCCATTTTTTCAACTATTTTATCATAATTTTCAAATGAAACAGATTTAATACTTTCATCTAATATTTTATCAATATCAATTTCTTCTGGAATTTCTTCATAGAATGCTTGTTTAATTAAATCTGGAAATTGATAATATACTTTTTTATCTTTATAGAAAGCTTCTCCACTAACTATTTTATTATCTCCTTCTTTATAAGCTAAAGATGCAGAGAATTGTTTGTTAGGAATACTTATAACTGTATCATAATCAATTCCTACTTTACCTAAGTCAGCTAGAGTTTTAAATTCTCCTGTTGATCCTTCAAAGGAAATACTTATACTTCCAGAACTTTCTATTGTTTCTTTCTTGTAATCAAATTTCAATCTATCTTTTAATTCATTTTTAGCTAATAATGATTTATTTACTAATAAATCAATTGAAGAATCTAAGATATTCTTTGGTTTACTAACAATTGATTTATAAACAAAGAATCCTCCAACACCTAAAGCAACTAATAATACAACAATAATAATGATTATTGGTAATTTGCCTTTCTTCTTTCCTTCTACTGGTGCTGGCGCAACTGGTGCAGGTTCTACTGGTGCTGCTGGTTGAGCAGCATAAGGATCTACTGCTGCAGGTGTTGGTTCAGCTGGTGCAACAGGTGCTACAGTTTCTTGTGGCATTGGTGTACTAGTCATTTCTGGTTGATTGTTTTCTACTGGAGTTTCTACTCCGAAATTATTTTCATTCATAAAATTCCCATCTTTCTAACCCCTATTATGTTTATAGTATATCATATATATATATACTTTTAAAAGGTTTTATACTTAAAAATAGTTATTTTTCTAAAAAAATAAAAAAACTAACATTTCTGTTAGTTATTTTACATATTTCTTTCTTAAGAATAATAAACCAATAACGCTCATAGCAAATACTGATAAATAAATACAAATGCCATCAAATGTTTGAGGATTCATATCTTCTTCGAAATCCATTGGTAATTCGTTCTCTACTAAATTAAATGTTGTTGATACTTGACCATCTAATACTTCAACACGTATTTCGTAATTCCCTAAAGCTAATGTATCAACGTATTCTGGTTTTAATACGATTGTAGTCATATTGTTTTCAACAGTATAGTTACTTGGATCTACTAGTTCATTATTAATATATAATTTCCCACCATCAGTAAACTTTTCATATGGAATATTTAATTTAAATGATAGTGGTTCCTCAGCATCTAACGTATATTCTTGATTTTTTCCTTCAATAAATTCTGGATCTGCTACTTTAAATAAAAGTCTACCAGTTAAATTATTGAAATAACGCTCTTTTATATTATCATCTAACTCTACTATTACATTATCTTCATAGGTAACATTTTCTGCAAGTGAAAGGCTATCTTCTTTTAATTCAAATAATTTTTTATATGATTCATTATAAAATCTTATGGCAATATCATCTTCAAAAGTTCCAATACCATCCGTTGAATTTATAATAAAAAATAAAAGTGAACCAATTTGATCATAATTTTCGGAATCAACTGTTTTTAAATCTATAATATAGTCATCATTGTTAGAATATGTTTTATCACTAAACTTTAATATTATTCTTGAATAATCGTCAAGGAATATACCATATACTTTTGAAATATTAACTTTATCTCTATCAGTTAATACATATATTACATCATCTTCTTCTGTAACATCTTCTGATACTGTAATTGATAAATCACCTCTAGTTAAATTAGCTCCAATAAACAATTCCATAACAGCTAAAACTCTATCCTCACCATTTTTAATAGGTACTAATTCACTTATTTTTAATGATGAAGATTCACCATTAAAAGCTGTAAGTAAAAGTGAATAATAATCCAAATATGACATATCGTATAATTCCTTATTTTTAAGCTTTACTAAATCAATTACATAAGGATCTGTGATTGCTGGATAATCAATTTCTTTTACAACTAGTTTAACTTTATTATAACCATCGTATAATTTTCTATTATAGTCAGATTTGTTTCTTATCTCATCAGTTATATCAAATATACAATCTTCTTCAGTTACACCATCTAATAATGTATAAGATACTGATGACATCATAGGCTTCATAAGTACATCTGCTGGTATTGAACTATCTATATTACCATATGTATACTCAGCATCTTCTTTTATAATAGGTTTATTACTTTGATTGTATATTATATCGTCTGTTACTTTTAACTCTCTATCAAAGAAGTCATGATCTCTAACAGTTATGCTTCTTAATAAATATTGAACATCAACTTTATTTGAAGGTAACTCGATTACCATTGTTTTATCATTGGCTGCATATACATTTGTTCCTAAAAATATAATTAGTATTAAAAATGCAATTAAGTATTTTTTCATTATATACACGTCCTTATCTTACCTTCATTATATTATATGTATATATTTTTTAATAAAAAAACTAACATTTCTGTTAGTTATTTTACACTGGTGCCCGTAATCGGACTTGAACCGATACGCCATCACTGACAATAGATTTTGAGTCTATCGCGTCTACCATTCCGCCATACGGGCAACGTAAATTAATTATATTATAATATTTAATAATTTACAACTTATACGTCTTCGTTGTCCTTATATATAGACGTGAATAATTCAGTTTCTGATGTACCTTCATCTTTTACTTCTACTTTAGGTAAATCTTCAATAGTAGCTAATCCAAAATAATCTAAGAATTCAGAAGTAGTTCGATATAGATTTGGTCTACCAGCCATATCTGACTTACCTGCTTCTTTAATTAATCCTTTAGCTACTAATTTACGAACAGATTGATTACTTTGTACTCCCCTTATTTCATTTATTTCTGGACAAGTAATTGGTTGATTATATGCTACGATAGCTAATATTTCTAAAGCAGCTTGGCTTAACTTATTAGTTTCTGGATTAACAACTAATTTTTCATAATATTCTTTATGTTCTTGTTTAGTAGTTAATTTAAATGCTTCACCTAAAAAAGATATTCTTAAGCCTCTATCAGCTGATTCATAATTCTTTTTTAATTCCATTAATAAACTTTTTGCTTCTGTTTCAGTAATATTCATAGTGTCACATATCGTTTTTAAATCGACACCTTCATCACCCATAACAAAAAGAATACCTTCCAAAATCCCTAACTCTTTCACTTTATTCACTTCATTTCTAATAGAATACTTCCAAAGTTTTTATCTTGTGTAATACGTAATTCATTATTCTTAGCCATCTCTAATACAGATAAGAAAGTTACTACTACGTATGGTTTAGTAAGTACATCAAATAAACTAGTAAATTCACACTTACCTCTTTTTTTAATAATATTTCTTATTTGAATAGTTCTTTCAGAAACACTATATTCTTTTTTAGTTATTTTAGTATTTAATGGCTTAGCCATTTTTTGTCTTTCTAAGAATAATTCAAAAGCATTAATAAGATCATCTACAGTACAATCACCACTCATATGATAATCTTCATCTCTAAATTCATGTAAATCACTAGGTAACTTAGTATAGAATTCACTTCTTTTTTCTTCTAATTGTTTAAATTGACTAGTTACTTCTTTAAACTTTTCATATTCTAATAATCTATTTCTTAAATCTTCTTCACTATTTATTTCATAACCAGAATCGTCTTCTTCATCATCTTTCTTATTTAGTAATAATTTACTTTTAAGATGAATTAATTCAGCAGCCATTACTAAATACTCTGATGCTAAATCAACAGATAATTCTTTAGAGTTATTTATGAATTCTAAATATTGATTAGTAATACTTTCAACATTTATATCATAAATATCCATTTGACTACTTCTTACTAAATGTAATAGAAGGTCCAAAGGACCTTCAAAATCATTTATACAAAAATTTTGTGTCATTTGCAATCATATCCTTTTCCGGTCATTGCATAATAGATCACTGAAACGTCTGTACTTTCTCCACTAAGTTCCGAATTGTAATATTCTGGATCTTTATCTATTGGATATTTATATTCTTTATCTTCTAAGTCTATATCACATTTATAAACAAATCCATCTTCTGCTTCTTCAACTGATGCTTTATCACCATATTTAGCAGCTTTTTGTTGATATAATGTGAAATCTCTTTGATACTCTTCTTCTTCAATTACTTTTGAATGTAAATGAGCAAATGTATCATTAAGAGATATTAAATAATCATTTTTAAAAGTATAAGTTAATGTTCTTTCTTCATTTGTACATACTAGATTAGCTTTACCAAATGCATCTGGTGTTAATTCTTTTCTTGGATATTCAGCACCATCCATATCTGTCATTACTCCGTAATATGGCATAGTACTATTAAATTTAACATTAGCTAAACTATACTTAAATGATTTTTCAACACTAGAAGCTACACCAACAAATTTAAATGCTCCAACTTCACTACCATCTACTTTTTCAGAACCTGGATAAACAACTAAATAATATTCTTTATTATCTAAATCTATTTGTTTATCTCCTTTAGTGTACATAATACCTTCTATATAATCATCAGTTATTTTAATACCTCTTAAATATAAATCACCATATTTAAAAACATATTCATCAGTTAACTTTTGAATGTTTTGAATATTCATTTCTGTTAAAGTCTTTTCTGAATCATCTCCAGGTATTTCTACTCCTGTAGATTTATATACTAACTTATGTAGAAAACCGTTTGGGTTTACTAGTGATTCTGTTACAGAACCCATAGAAGCTACAACGACAATTAACATAACAAATAATTCTAGGGCTAAGAAAGGATTACCTATTTTTTCTTTACGTAGTACACCTAAAGTAACTGGTTGTAAGTTTTTAGCATCAGTTACTCCTTCACACATTCTTTCGAATTCAGAAGGTCCTTGATCTTGAACTACAGTATCTTTATCTTTGCGACCCATACGCGTCCCCTCAATTCTCACAATAATTATAACAAATATAAATATAAAAATAAATATTTTTGTAAAATAAAAGAAACTATCACTAGATAGCTTCTCCATCTAAACTAAAACTCTTAGCTTCAGTTATTTTAACATCAATAATATTACCTAATAAATTACTATCACATTTAACATTAACTAATTTATTAGTTTCAGTATATCCATATAACTTACTATTATCTTTTTCACTATAACCAATTAATAATACTTTTTGAATAGTACCTAAATACTTTTGATTATTTTCATTAGAATATTTATTTACTACTTCATTTAGTCTTTGTAGTCTTTCTTCTTTTACTTCCATTGGTATAGAATCTTCCATGCGAGCTGCTGGAGTACCTTCTCTAGGAGAATAAATAAATGTATATGCTCCATCATACTTACAAGCATT
>JAEEGL013069719.1_pt1 | contig 12318 bp, 10 predicted proteins | sample 9134231 | NCBI WGS metagenome assembly JAEEGL01 (sample SAMN16246548, study PRJNA631951) | gut metagenome | biome: gut microbiome; feature: rumen; material: fiber-attached | host: Bos | place: Iran: Karaj | collected 2018-10 | reverse complement strand
CAAGTGGAACTATGAGGACAAGGGCCTGAAGATGACCCGTCCCGCCTTCGGCGGCCACCTGATGGCCACCATCATCTGCCCGCGCTTCCGTCCCCAGATGTCCACTGTCCGTCCCGGCGTTATGAAGAAGGCCGAGTTTGACGAGGCAAAGGCCGCTGCCGTCAAGGTCAAGAGATTCAAGGTCGTTCTGAACGACGCCGATCTCAAGACCCAGGTCGTCAAGGTCGTCAAGGAGAGCAAGAAGCTCGTCGACCTCATCGGCGCTGACGTGATCGTCTCCGTCGGCCAGGGCATCGGCAGCAATGTCGAAGAAGGCATCCGGCTGGCACAGGAGCTGGCTGATGTGCTCGGCGGCGTGCTCGGCGCCTCCCGCGCTGTTGTTGACGCCGGCTGGGTCACCGCTGACCACCAGGTTGGCCAGACCGGCAAAACGGTGCATCCGAAGGTCTATATCGCGCTCGGCATTTCCGGCGCGATCCAGCACAAGGCCGGTATGCAGGACAGCGAGAACATCATCGCCGTCAACAAGAATCCCGACGCGCCCATCTTCGAGTGCGCGACCTATGGCATCGTCGGCGACTTGTTCAAGGTCCTGCCCATGATGATCGAGGCAGCCAAGGAAGCAAAGAAGTAATCCACAATTGATAAACGCGTTCAGAGCATTTGCTCTGAGCGCGTTTTTTCGTGCCTGAACTTACCATGAAATCATCGGAATACTTCGCATGTCGATGCAAATGATATTGTCGGGATATTCAATGCCCGAAACTTTTGCAAAGGAGATGTAATCTACGATGGCGAAGAGTTCCAACAACCTCGTGAATCCCAACGCACGCGATGCGATGGATCGCTTCAAGATGGAGGCGGCCTCTCAGGTCGGCGTCAATCTGAAGCAGGGCTACAACGGCGACCTGACCAGCAAGCAGGCCGGCTCCATCGGCGGCCAGATGGTCCGCAAGATGATCGAGGCCTATGAAAACGGCCTGAAGTAAGCGATATAGCGAAAGCGGGAGAGTGTCTTCACTCCCCCGCTTTTGTTCGTTCTGCTTTGCGAATGCTCAGTCCCTCCATGCGGTACGGAACTTCAGCCATGCAGGATCCGGATCCTCATTCCACGACCAGTCTCTTCCGCCCTTGAAGACTTCGGAATTCATCTCATTGGAAAGGAGATTCAGCGTCGCCGTCGGGAAACGCTTTGCCATATGGTAATAGAAATCGCCCGGCGTTTTCGTTGCGGCCAGCTCTTCTTCCGTGGCAATCAGATAATCACGTGTGAATTCCAGTCCGCTTTCGTCAAGGGCGGTGCCTTCACGCATGTGTCCGGGAATAATGACGTCCGGCTGAAGATCATAGATGCCCTCGATGTCCTTGAGCCAGAGCTTTCTCTGTTCTGCGTTGACCTCACAGGTGAAGGGATGCGCATCGTTGAAGACGACATCGGAACACACGACGGTTCTGATGGATGGGATCCAGACGATGGTGTTCCACATCAGATCGCCCATGCAGCGGATGATCTCAAGCTTTTCGCCCTCCAACTCGATATAGTCCTGCTCCAATGCCTCCAACCTGGAACACTGTTTTCGGCATAGGTTTTGTTCGCCGATGGTATCGACCCACTCATCCAGCTTCGGCTGGTATTGATGTGCGTAAAGCGTCACGACCGGCGCAGGGGCATAGCATCTTGCGTTTGGGAACGCTTCTGCGATCTCACCCATTCCCCAATAGTGGTCCGGGTGCGCGTGGGTGGCATAGATGGCCTTGAGCTCAAGACCTGTCTCCAGGATCTCAGCGATCACGCGATGCGCGTTGGCTCTTGTCCACTGACAGTCTATGAGAACACATTCCTTCTTCCCCATCACGATAACGGAAGTAACGTTGAATGCGTCCTCGGATGCAACAAAGATCTTGGTGGCGAGTTTCCCTTCGCCGTGTCTGACGGTAATCGTCTGCATACGCTTTCCTTCCTTTCCCCGCTGAAAAGCAGCGGAACGACTTGATGGGCGTGATCAACAGGAGAGAATATATCCTCCATCGATGACCTGAACGGTGCCTGTGATCTGTGCGGCTGCCGGTGAGGCAAAGAAAACAGCCAGTGCGCCGACCTCGATCGGTTCTCCGAAACGTCCGAGCGGCATCTGATTGTTGATATAGGCAAACATGTCTTTCGGAATGAATTTCGAAAGCTCGCTGTTGGTAAAGCCGGGTGCGATGGCGTTGACACGGATGTTGTACTTGCCCAGCTCGACAGCCATGCAGTGCGTAAAATGGCAGACGGCTGCTTTTGCGCTGGAGTAAGGGCTCATGGCCTGCGTCTTGTTGACGATGAATGCGGCGTTGGAGGCGATATTGATGATGCAGCCGCCATGTCCGGCGTCGCGCATGCGCTTTCCGAACTCATACGTCATGTGTACGGTGCCGTTCAGATCGGTGTTGACCACGTTGTACCAATCTGTAAGCTCCTCGTCCATATCCAGAAGTTCGCTCAGGCAGGAAACGCCGGCGTTGTTCACCAGGATGTCCGTGTCGCCGAATTCCTCAGCGACCTTTGCGGCTGCGGCGCGGACGCTCTTCAGATCGCAGACATTGCAGTCGAACGACATGTACTTCCCGCCGTATGGCTTGAGCGTCTCCAGCGCTTCGGCAGCTTTTTCCCTGTCGCGGCAGAGGATCGCGATGTTGGCCCCGGACTCGGCCATCGCCTGAGCAATCCCAAGTCCGAGTCCGCGGTTTCCGCCTGTGATAACGGCGTTTTTTCCGTCAAGACGAAATGCGCCTTTCATGCTTTGGATCGGAGCAATCATGATAATCCTTCCTTTCTGAATCAGATCGTGAATTCGCTGCGATATATGACATCGTCCTGAATCCCCTTGGAAAGCTGGACGAAATATGCGCTGAAGCCCCCGATCCGAACGATAAGATCGGAGTAATCCTCCGGATTCTGCTTTGCATCCTTCAACTCATCGGTGTCGATGATGTTGTACTGGATGTGGGAACCGCCCGCCTTCATAAATGCGCCGGTATACGCTGCCAGCTTCTCAATGCTTTCACCGGAGGAAAGCAGGGATGCGTTGAATTTCTGGTTGAGGACGGCGGAACAGCAGACTCGATTGTAGCCGGAAGCCATCGCGGAATGCAAAACGGCGGTCGGCCCGTTTTTGTCTGCGCCGCGCATCGGACTCAGCGATCCGTCGTTCAGCGGTTCAAGCGCGGGCCGCCCGTTTGGCAGCGCGCCTGCCCCAAGTCCGCCGAAATAGTGCCATGCCAATCCTTCGCGCGAGATGATATAATTGCGGAAAGGCGCATTGTCGTAGGAATAGATGATTTCGGCACTGCGGTCGCTGATGCGTTTTACCATTTCATCGGCTTCCGGTATGTCATTGCCGTATTTCGGCTGCCGCAGGCACATCAGACGGATTTCCTCTCCCCGCTGACCCGCAAAATTGCTGTCCAGCGCATCCATCAGCTCGTCCATCGTGAGGACCTTCTCATCGTAAACCAGATGCTTGATCGCAAGAAGGGAATCGGCTACGTCGATGATCGCGCGGTCGGAAATGCCGAACATGGAATAGTCGGGGTGCGCTTTGCAGAGGTCCTGCCCCAATTCCATACTGGCCTGGATCCCGAGGATAGAGAGAAGCGGTGTCCTTATATATTCATGGCAGACGTCGCGCGCAACCGCGCCCAGCCAGAACACGCGGTATATGAAGCGCTTGTGCTGGCGGAAAAACGCATCGAGGAGATCGTCGAAGGTTTGAAATCCACGTGGATCGCCGGTTTCCAGACCGGTAAGGTTTCCGTTGATGTCTCTGCCGTTATGGAGCGTAACATGAAGCAGTCCGGCCAGATTGAAGGCGGCGACGCCCTCGGCGCCGTAGTGTTCGGCGCGATTCGGAAGACAAGGATAGACACAGCCGAGCCCGCGCCATTCGACGGCCTCCTCGAACGGTATGCCGTAATCCATATAGCGGCGGATCATGATCTCATCGTTCTGGAACAGCGGGATCCCTCCGCGCGTCTCAAGATTTGTACGGATCGCCTTCTTCATCATCCAGTCCGGCGTCTGCTCATTCCAGCGCAGACCGACCGTCGGGGATGAGAGCTTGAGTTTCCCGACGATATGCAGGAACAGATAGCTGAGCTCATTGCTCATGTCCGTGTGATCCTGACCGAGTCCGCCGACCATGACATTGTTGATTCCGTAATTGACTTGATGCGTCTCTTTGTTCATGTCGTCGGAGACAAACGTCTGCGTGCCCCAGCGACCGATCATATCCGCCAGATCGGACGCAATCTCCTCAAGCGCAACGCCGTTCAGGAGATCGCGTTTGAAATAGGAGTAAAGATACTGATCTGCCCTTCCCCAGTGACTGTTGTTCTGCATGGGATTTTCAAACATTTTCGCGAGAGAACACATTTCCATGAACTGCAGCGCTTCATGGAAGGTGCGCGGCGGATTCTCCGGAACGTATTCACAGGTTTCCGCGATCTTGAGGAGACGCGCCTTCTCAACCGGATCATGTTCTTCGCTGGCCATTTTCCTGGCCAGGGCGGCATAGCGCCTTGCGTGGTCGATGGTCGCCTGCAGGACGATGATCGCGGCACGCCAGAAATAAATCTTGTTGACGTCTGTCCCGGATGCGTCGATATAGTCCCGTATATGCTGTTCGCAGCGTCTGATATACGTGCCGAGCCCGACGGGAAGGATATTTGGCCAGTCGAGCGTGGAAGTGCTCTGACCTGTGATACCGTTCTGAAGTCCCGGATCCTTCAGCTTTCCGGCCTCCGCCTGTTTTGCCCAGTCGCCGACTAACTCGTGCCAGGCGTCATAGGTTCGTTTCGGCATGCAGATGGGCTCGAAAACCCGAACGGCCTCGCGAAGGACCTCAAGCTCCTCTTGGTTCAGTATGGCCGATGCATCCAGCGTAACGCCGACGATGCCGTCATCGTTCCATATATCGTGGATATAATCGCCGCATACGTTGATCGCCGTCTGGCATCCGATGACGCCCTGGGTCGGACGTCCGACGATCTCGTCAAAGGGGTGAATCATGATCGGGACGTTGTCCATGACCTTTTTGAGCATTTTGGCGATACGGATTTCAAGATCTTCTCCCTCCGTCTCCCGCCATGACTGGACGGTGAGACGTTCACGGTCGACATAGACGCGCCACGGAGCGGACTTCATCGCTGCGCGCCACTGCTTGTTTTTCTCGCTCAAATCGATTTGATCGATCTTATCCAGCAGAGAGCGGTCGATTTCATACATGACGGTTACCTCCAAAGGACCAGGGTCGCAAGGATTCCTCCGATAAATCTCTACGATCAATAGAATATCTCATAATGGAACGAACGTCAACTGTTCGGAAAACGGAGCGGATAAAAAGTACGCTCAATAACCTCCGGCAAAAAAACGAGGGCGGATCACTCCGCCCTCTTCGAATAAAACTTATCTGTCAAACGCCGGATTCACGACGTAGACGTTTTTCTGATCCATTTTCTCTGTCGCCAGCTGCAGCGCCTCGCCGAAGCGCTGGAAGTGGACGACTTCACGCTCGCGCAGGAAGCGGATTACGTTGTTGACGTCCGGGTCATCGCTCAGCCGGAGGATGTTGTCATACGTCGTTCGCGCTTTTTGTTCGGCGCCCATATCCTCCGTCAGATCAGTGATGACGTCGCCCTTGACGGCCATCGTTGCCGCTGTCCAGGGCGTACCGGAAGCGAACTGCGGATAGATGCCCGCCGTATGGTCAACAAAGTATGTTTCCATCCCGGCGGCTTTGACCTCTTCGACAGTCATGTCGCGCGTCAGCTGCTGGACGATCGTGGCAACCATTTCAAGATGTCCCAGCTCTTCCGTACCAATGTCGGTCAGCAGACCGCGCAATTCGGGGTACGGCATGGAATAGCGCTGGCTGAGGTATCGCAGCGAGGCGCCCAATTCACCGTCCGGGCCGCCGTACTGACTGATGATGAACTTTGCCAGAGCAGGATTGGTGTTTTTGATCCTGACCGGATACTGCAGACGCTTTTCATAGACGAACATCGACCATCACTCTCCTCTCTGACGATACATCCACGGCCACGGATCTTCGAGCCAGTCGAAAGACGTACTGCACAGCAAGTCGTCCGGACGAAGCGGCCCGAATTTTGCGACATAGCGTCGTTTTGCCTCGTCGGCAAGACGCAAAACGCTTTTCAAAAGCTCAAATGCTTCGGTGTCCTTCGGATGGGTGTCGAGATAGAGCTGCAGCTCATGACTGGCAAAACAAAGCGCCATGACTTCGCCCAGGGGCGTACCGCTGACATCCTCCATATTCACAATGTTCATGAAGGGCAGATCAAGCCCGGGGAACAAAGTGCCGCGTTTCAAAGCGTCCGATGCGTCGTATTGCGGCGCGCTGCTTTGCTGCATCGGTACATACGACCGCGCAAGCGGCGCACAGGACGGCAGTACGCCGTTTCTGTGATTGCAGCGGCTGCCGGTTTGAGTTTCCAAAGTGATTCCTCCAAGATGTTTTTGAGGAGGCATGCTCCTCATCTCATCTTATGCACCGGGCGGAATACGTGCGAAACACGCTTCCGCACGCTTGACTTATAATGGGATACGGAATAAGATAAATCACAGTTGAACGCCGTATCAGCGGCGAGAAAAAGAAAAGGAGCGTTTGCTATGGTACCGAAACTTGTAAAAGCTTTTGAGATTCGCTGCACGGTCGGAAAACCTTCTTTCATCGGACAGGACGATAAGGCCGGCCGCCGCCAGTTGATCGCCATAACCGGCGGAGAGATCATCGGGTTTGCGCTTCCCTTCAACGGCACGGTGCTGCCTGACGGTGTTGACAGTCAGGTCGTCCGCCCCAATGGCAGAGCCGAGCTGTCCGCGCGCTATGGTGTTCGTCTGAATGACGGACGCAGCTTTTATATCCAGAATGACGGCATTCGTACCGTCCCTCCGGAATATGTCGAAACCGTGCTCTCCGGCGGGATCGCCCCGGCCGACGTGTATTACTGTGTCACGAAGCCGGAGTTTGAGATCTATGATGAAACGCTGCATATCCTGAAGGACCGCCTTTTCATCGTCAATGCGACGCGGTATCCTGATTCCATCTGTCTGGAATACTACATGGTCGAAATTGAATAATCAGTGAGAAACACCAGAACAGGGAGAGGCCGCGAGGCCCCTCCCTGTTCTGTCTGTTGATTTGTCAGTTTGTCGACCGGTTATTCGATCATTTCACGGAACTGCGCTTCTGTCAGGATCGGGATCCCGAGCGTCTGCGCTTTTGCAAGCTTGCTCCCTGCGGCTTCTCCGGCAAGGACATAGTCCGTTTTTTTGGAAACGCTGCCGCTGGCTTTTCCGCCAAAGCGTTCGATGATCTCCGTGGCCTCGTCGCGTGTAAAGCCCGCGAGCGTCCCGGTGAGCACGAAGGTCTTCCCCGCGAAGCGTGCGTCGGAGATCTCCTCCCGGCTTTCGAAAGAAACTCCGGCTTCGCGGAGGCGTCGGATCTGATGCTGCGATTGTTCTGAGGCGAACCACTCGACGATATATTGCGCAGTCACTGGCCCAATGTCATCGATCAGCATCAGCTCGTCCGCGCTTGCGTTCATCAGCGCGTCCAGGTCGGGATAGCGACGTGCAAGCGTTTTGCCGGCGCTGACGCCCACCTGACGGATACCGAAACCGGAAAGCAGCCGCGCAAGCCCCTGCTGCTTGCTCGCTTCGATCGCGCCGATGAGGTTTTCCGCGCTCTTCTTGCCCATCCGCTCCAGCGCGGCAACAGACTGCGCATCGAGATAGTAAAGGTCGGCCGGCGTATTGACGAGGCCTGCATTGACAAGACTCTCCACAACGGCTTCTCCGAGTCCGTCAATGTCCATGCCGTCCTTCGATGCGAAATGCGTGATATTCCTCAGCTTCTGCGCCGGGCATTCTGCGCCGGTACAGCGCATGGCCGCGCCGTCCGCGTCACGAACCACGGGGCTGCCGCATTCGGGACAGACGTCCGGGAGACGGAACGGAACCGTGCCGTCGGGACGCTTGCTGACGTCGACCTCGACGACCTCCGGGATGATCTCTCCTGCTTTTCTGACCCAGACCGTGTCGCCGATTCGGACGTCCAGCTTGTCGATAAAGTCCTGATTGTGCAGCGTCGCGTTGGAAACCGTCGTCCCGGCCAAACGGATCGGTTCGATGACGACCTTCGGCGTCAGAACGCCTGTGCGGCCGACCTGTACCATGATATCCAGCACCTTTGCGGACTTTTTTTCCGGCGGGTATTTATATGCCACAGCCCATCGGGGTACTTTCGTGGTGCTTCCAAGCGCCGCGCGCTGCGCAAGATCGTTGAGCTTGATCACAGCGCCGTCCATTTCATAAGGGAATTCGTCGCGATGCGCACCGATCCATTCGATCTGCTCCACGCAGTCGCGGATGTTGTCATAAAGCTTGTATGGAACGACGTCGAATCCCATGTCCTTCAGCGCATCTAGCGTCTCGGTATGGGTGTGGTACTCCCTGGATGCATATTGAATGTTGTATACGATCAGATCGAGCTGGCGTTCCGCGGCGATCTTTGGATCCTTTTGGCGGAGCGAACCGGCAGCGCCGTTGCGGGGATTGGCCAAAAGCGGCTTTCCTTCGACCTCGAATCGCCGGTTCAGCATAGAAAAGGTTTCCTTCGACATATACACCTCCCCGCGGACAATGATGCGTTCAGGTGCATTCTTCAGTACTTTCGGCAGCGATCGGATCGTGCGCAGATTCTCGGTGACGTCCTCGCCGACCTGGCCGTTGCCGCGGGTCGCACCGCGGTAGAACGCTCCGTTCCGGTATTCCACTGCGATGGAAAGACCGTCGATCTTCGGCTCAACGTCATACATTTTCCGGTCGGAGATCGCGCCGTTCACACGGTCGCCGAAGGCAAACAATTCTTCGTGAGAAAAGACGTCCATCAGACTCTCAAGCGGCACCTCGTGCGTCACGGGCGCGAATTTGCTGCTGACATTTCCGCCGACGTGCTGCGTCGGAGAGTCCGGCGTCAGAAACTGCGGGAACTGTTCCTCCAGGTCCATCAGCGTATGGATCAGTTTATCGTATTCGAAGTCGGAAATCGTTGGCGCGTCTTCATCATAGTATCGCCTGGAGTGTTCTTCCACCTCTGCGCGCAGAGCGAGGATCTTTTCTCTTGCTTCGTTTGCGTCCATTTTATCCTCCGTAAAAATTCACGTATGTTTCCGGGACTCGACCGACGATCACTGTCTCTGCGATCAGGATGTCTGTTTCCACGGTTGTACTGATCGTTGTAAGCGGGATCATGATGTCGATGTCCACGTCTGCGATCAGTGTGATGACATGACGCGACTGGTTGATGCCGGTGGAGATCAGATCGTTGTCAAATCGGACGAAAGAACTCGTCAGCATTTTCACTTGTACCGGGATCTCCGGCCCGCGCCCCATCAGCAGGTTCGATCCCAACAAGCTGCCGAGCGGGATGCGGATATTCAGAGATTCACTGTCCGCGGCTTTTGCGATTTCCTGCATGATGCGGGATGACAGCGCATTGATGCGGGCCGTATTGGTCTTGATTGCAGCGATGTTGCCCAATTCGTCCTTTTCAAGCGTTACGAAATAATCATAACTGTATTCGTTTTCCGAGATCATGCGGCTCACACAGGCATTTACGGCGAGCGTGACCGCGTCTCTGGCGTCGGAGATCGCAATATCCCGGGTTACCGCACGCAGATAGAGCCCTCCAACCGCCGCTGCAATCAGCAGTACCAGGAGAAAAATCAACACGAGCGCACGTCGTTTTCTGCGAGGAAGCCGCTGAAGTTTCAGCTCTTCGTATACAGACCGGCTGACGCTGCGGCGCATCGGCATAAACACCACCTCAAGGCAGTTTATGCCGTCAGATCACGGATTATTGCAGTTCTTCGACAATTTTACGGAACGTGTTGCCGCGCTCGGCAAAGTTCTTGAATCGATCAAAGGAGGAACACGCCGGGCTCAGAATGACGACATCGCCCTCACTTGCAGAGTTTGCCGCTGCGAGAACGGTCGCGCGGAAATCGTCCATCACGGTGATCGGCAGCGCATTCGGGTCATAGCCCGGCGCGTTCAACACGGCATTCCGGATCTTTTCTGCCGTCTCCCCTACGAGAAAGAGCGCTTTTACACGCTGAACGATCTCCTCCGCGAGCAAATCAAAGGGGACAAGCTTGTCATGACCGCCGGCGATGAGGATCAGTTTCTGATTGAAGGAACGAAGTCCGGCGATCGTGCGGGTGGGACTGGACGCGATGGAGTCATTGTAGTACTTCACGCCATGGAGCGTACGGATCAGCTCGATCCGGTGCTCCACGCCGCCGAAGGTGGTCGCGATCCTGCGGCAGGTTTCGGGAGAGACAAAACCGTCCGTTGCCGCAAAAGCGGCCATATAATTCTCCACGTTGTGCATCCCCGGGATCAGAATGTCTCCGGCCTCGAGGAACCGTTCGTCGCCGCGGTAGATCGCCTCATCGTGAAAGCTGTATCCGTGTTCGGGGATCCGCTCCCTGGAGAACCAGATCACTTCGGAGACGGCCTCGGACGCGCATGCGGCGGTATAGACGTTGTCGAGATTCAGGACAAGGCGGCAATCCCTGCCCTGCAGGAGGAAAATGTTCTTTTTTGCATTGGCATAATCTTCAAACGAAGGATGGACATCCAGGTGATTCGGAGAAAGGTTGGTGATGACGGCGACGTCGGGACGGCATTTCATGCTGTGGAGCTGGAAGGAACTGAGTTCCAATACAGCCACATCATCGGCATGAAACGACGGGCTTTCGCACAGAAGCGGCTTGCCGATATTCCCGCCGAGATGCACGGTATAACCTTCCGCAGCCAGAAGCTTTGCGATCAGCGTACTGGTCGTCGTTTTGCCGTCAGAACCGGTGATCGCGATCACGCGGCAAGGGCAGACGGAGAAAAAAGCTTCCATTTCGCTTGTCACGATGGTATCCGGTCGAACAGCGCCCTTCAGCTTGTCCGGATGCAGGCCGGGCGTACGGAATACGACGTCAAAATCCAATTTGTCGATATAGTGTTTGCCAAGACGGAATTTGACTCCAAGCGCTTCAAGCTCGCGATAAACGTCTCCGAGCTCCTCCGCGCTGTTTTTGTCGCAGGCGGTAACATCGCACCCGTTTTTCGCAAGCAATCGGATCAGCGGAAGGTTGCTGACGCCGACGCCGACAACCGCGATGGTTTTACTTTTCAGCTGCGCGACATACGCATCCAGGGTCATGTTGAAACACCTCTCTTAACCATATCATTATAGACGAATCCGACTGCAAAAACAATGTTTTTGTTGACAGCCGGAAAAGAAACGGGTACAATCTCGCATGTGAGTCAGCCGAGCGACCGCGGGCATATTTCGAAAGGAAATGCGTGAGGAAAGTCCGGGCTCCACAGGGCAAGGATAACGGGTAACGCCCGCCAGGGGTGACCCTCGGACAAGTGCAACAGAGATATACCGCTTCGCCGTTTCAAATCAAAACGGAGCCCAGCGTCTGCGGGGCTGTTTTGAAGAGGAGGAGCCGCCGATTGTACTGAGCTTTCGCGCTTGCGCGGAAGCGAAAACATGAGACGGACGACGAAGTAAGGGTGGAAAGGCGGAGATAAGCGCCCGCCCGCGGCATGGAGACATGTCCGCGCTGTAAACTCTATCCGGAGCAACGCCGTGGAGGAACACGAGGCCGGCCCGGCCGTTCCGAGGAGGCGGCTTGAGCGCAGCGGCAACGCAGCGCCACAGATAGATGGTCGCTTAAGACAGAACCCGGCTTACAGACTGACTCATTTTCGGCATGGAGAGCGTCAGGGCGAGACTGGCGCTCTTCTTTTCTGCGTTTTTCACGAAAAACACGGCAATTTCCTATTGACATTGCTGTATCGTAATGATAAACTATCAAAGCCGCATTGAAAAGGCCATAAAGATTTGCTTTGACAAACGCCTTCAGAGCGAGTCTGCAACGAAAGGCAGGTGCAACAAAAGTGAAGCATGCTATCATCATGACCGGTGGCAAGCAGTACCGTGTTGCCGAGGGCGACGTTCTCTTCATCGAGAAGCTGGATGCCGAAGCCGGCGATACCGTAACGTTTGATCAGGTTCTTGCAGTCGTCGACGGCGAGATCGCCAATTTCGGCGCCCCCACCCTCTCCGGCGCTTCCGTGACCGCGAAGGTCGAGAAGAACGGCAAAAGCAAGAAGATCCGCGTCTACAAGATGAAGCCCAAGAAGGGCTATCGCCGCACGCAGGGCCACAGACAGCCCTACACGAAAGT
>JAEEGL012948593.1_pt1 | contig 12318 bp, 9 predicted proteins | sample 9134231 | NCBI WGS metagenome assembly JAEEGL01 (sample SAMN16246548, study PRJNA631951) | gut metagenome | biome: gut microbiome; feature: rumen; material: fiber-attached | host: Bos | place: Iran: Karaj | collected 2018-10 | reverse complement strand
GGGACTACGGGGCGTTTCTCGAAAAATACACGGGCAAAAAATACGAGCCGGGAGATTACACTGACTCGGAGGGCAGGATACTCGGCAGGCACCGCGGCGCTGTGCGCTATACCCTCGGTCAGAGGCGCGGGCTCGGAATAGCTATGGGCGAGCGCGTTTTTGTCACGGGTAAGGATATGGAGAGAAACACCGTCACCATTGGGCCGGAGTCCGACCTTATGCGGCGCGAGGCCGTTTGCGGCAGGGTCAATCTCATCTCCGTCGAGGCGCTTTCACAGCCTATCAGAGTCGAGGCGAAGGCGAGATACAGTCAGTCGGCAAAGCCTGCGACGGTCGCCCCGCTGCCAGGCGGTCGAGTCAGTCTCGTTTTCGACGAGCCGCAGAGGGCGATGACTCCCGGACAGGCAGCCGTTTTTTACGACGGCGATACCGTCGTAGGCGGCGGGACTATCGAAGAGGTGAGATAGATGGATAACTGTGCATCGTGCGTAAATAAAAGCTGCGGCGGCTGCAGGAGCCTTGCTCTTACACCGGAGGAGCTTTCGTTCCTCCAGCTCTTTCGCGAGGAGCCCTTTCTGCCCCTTTCCCGCTCTGAGGACGGGGAAAAGCCCGTTTATCTCGACGGCGGAGAGGTCGTATCCGATACGCTCTCATGGCTTATGCTGAAGGGGCTCATTACGCTTGACTACGATATCCCCATTTCTAATTTTGACTACGCGGGATATGAAAAATACCCCGTTCGCGGGAGCATGGCGCTCACGCAGAGGGGGCAGGAGGCTCTCGACTATATCGACGTGCAGGGGGTCGGGGAATGACGGACGGGAGATTTTCAAGGACTGAGCTTCTGCTCGGCTCCGCGGCTATGGAAAAGCTCAAAACCAGCCGCGTCGCCGTATTCGGGCTCGGCGGAGTCGGAGGCTTCGCCGCAGAGGCTCTCGCAAGGAGCGGAGTCGGCGCTCTCGAGCTTGTGGATAAGGATACGGTCGCCCTGTCGAATCTCAACAGGCAGATAATAGCGACGGAGGCTACAGTCGGACGGGCGAAGGCCGACGCGCTGAGCGAGAGGCTCGCGCTCATAGCCCCGGACTGCGAGATACGCGCCCGCCGCCTCTTCTTCACTCCGGAGTCCTCCGGGGAGTTCGACTTTTCAGCTTACGATTACGTTATCGACGCTATCGACACGGTTACGGGAAAGCTTGAGCTCGCTATCCGGGCGAAGGAGACGGGAACTCCGATAATATCCTCGATGGGCGCGGGCAACAAGCTCGACCCGACCGCCTTCCGTGTGGCGGATATTTCGGAGACTAAGGTCTGTCCCCTCGCCCGCATAATGCGAAAGGAGCTTAAAAAGCGGGGGGTATACTCGCTGAAGGTCGTATACTCCGAGGAGCCGCCGATGGAGCCCGCTGCTCCCGCCGGAGAAGAGCCGGACGAGGGACGGCGCAGCATACCGGGGAGCGTCAGCTTCGTGCCTTCGGTCGCAGGTCTTATCATAGCGGGCGAGGTCATAAAGGACCTCTCCGGAGTGAGAAACCTGTATCTTGACGAAAGCGGAAAGAAAAGAGGATAATAAAATTCAGCCGGTCATAGGACCGGCCGATTTTTTATTGCGCCGTTTTTCCGTACTGTCCGTTCGGAACGAGGTCTGTGTAGAAATACGCCCGGCTGAGGCCAATATACGGAGTCAGCCAGAGGTCGAGCACGGGCAGGAACATCAAGGTCACGAGGGCGGAGAGAAGCTCCCAGCCGAGAAAAGACAGGTCAAGGCGGAACAGGCGGAGCTTATTGCCGCGCATCAGCCTGCCGGATTCGCGCATACAGGCGAAAACGCCCATATCCGGGTTATCGAACATAACGAAGTAGACGAGCCTGTAGCGGTAAGACAGAATGACGCCAGGTATGATGAGAAGCACATAGCCGAGAGCGACGGCGAGGCTTACGAGGAGGTTCAGGATAAGTATCCTGACTCCGCTTATAAAGCTCGGAAACAGGTCCCGCGCGCCCGCGTCCGCGCCGCGCGCCCGCTGGAGAAAGAAGCCGGAGTATCCCGCTCTCAGCACCGCTTCGCAGACCTTTAAAAGCGCCGTCAGAACAATGCCCAGTACCGGCACGTTCGGATAAGGAGGTATCGGTCTTTCTTTCATAAGAGCCTCAAGGGCGGCGGAGTCGTTTTTGCTTATCGCGTCGCGGTAGCTGAGCATCCACTCGCTCATCTTGTCGGTATTGGCAGCGCCGGCTCTTATCCATTCGGCATAGCCGGAGGTGTTGGAGGTCAGGACGCTGATACCGAAAAAAATCGCCGTTGCGATGAGGGAAACGAGCAGTATCCTCTTAAAGTTTTCTCCGATATGCCGCCTTGCGTAAAATCTGAGCTCGTATGGAGCCTTCATTATCATCACTCCCGTCGCCGTAATTATAGCTTTTTTCCCGACCGATTACAACCTGCGCCGGATAAAATTTAAATATTATTCACAGCGTTATGTTAATATGACAAATTATTTCTCCCGCACGGTGTACAATCCCGCTTACAAGAGAGATACGGGATAAAACGGAAAGGGAGATACATTTGCTGCAAAGGATAGTAGCTGCAGGAAAGCGGTTCCGCGGGCTCGACGCGGGCGTTATTATGGAAAACTCGGCGAGATTTTTTATTTCTCTCGCTCTCGGCATGGCGAAGGCCTTTTCCTCCTTCGCGCCCTTCGGCGTCGCCTTCGCCGCCTGTCAGCCGGAGGGCGCGGCGGGGCTCGCAGCGGCGGCGGGTGCAGTTATCGGCTACCTTCTCCGCCTCGGCTTTTTGCCCTCTCTCAAATACTCGGCGGCTGTCATACTCATTCGCTGGGTATACCGCATTCTAAAAAAAGCGGACGTTGCGGGCGGGAGACTTTACAGGCCGCTCGTCGCTCTCGCTTCAACGGCGGCAATAGGCTTCGTCTACGCCTTCGACGCGGGCTTCCGGGCGGTCTCCGTCGCCGTTTTCGCTGCCGAGAGCTTCACCTGCGCCGCCTTCGCGTTCTTTTACGATATAGCCCTCTCGCCCTGGAACGAGGTCTCGGACGGCTCGTTCGGGCGGCTCAGCCATACGGTCAGCACGGTGCTTCTCGCGGCGACCGTCTCGATGGGTCTATGTCATCTGAAGCTCTTCGGCGTGCTTTCGCCCGGCGGCTCGGCGGCAGCTCTCTTCGTTATGACGGCAGCCTTCAAGGGCGGGATAGGTCCGGGCGCTGCGGTCGGCGCGGCTGTGGGCGCTTTCCTTGACCTCGCCTCCGGCACTATGGGGCTGTACACGGCTATCTTCTCAGTCTCAGCCGTTGTATCCGGTATTTTTTCCAAGAGCGGAAGGCTCGTTTTTGCGCTGAGCTACGTCGCTATCGACGCCGTCGCCGTCCTCTGGGGCTTCGGGCGGCTCGGCTCGCTCGCGCCGCTCTACGACTGCTTCGCCGCCTCGGTCATACTCGTTATGCTCCCGGACGGCGTTATCTCAAAGCTCGGCTCCCTCTTCCCTCTCGCCCCGTCCGGCTATGGCTACGCAAGGGCTCGCGAGCTTGCAAGGCGCAGGCTTCAGCTCGCCGGAAGCGCGTTCGGCACTCTTACCGAGACGGCGAAGAGCATAGCCTCGGCTTCATCAGGCTCCGACGACCCCGCCAAGGTTTTCGACGCGGCCTGCGAGGCAGTATGCAAAGGCTGCGGCGACTTCACGCGCTGCTGGCAGAGAGAGTATCAGACCACCCGCGACGCTCTCAATTCGGTAACAGGGAAGCTCTCAGACTCCGGGGAGATCGCGCTTTCAGACCTGCCCGACTATTTTGCCGACGGCTGCCGGCGGTATCCCGCTCTCGTCGCCGCCGTCAATTCCGAGGCGCGTTCGTTAAGGCAGAGGCGTCAGTTCTCAAGGAGGCTCGTGTATATGCGCGAAGCGGGGCTGAGTCAGTACGGCGGGCTCTCCGAGCTGCTCGCCTCGCTTGCCCGTTCGCTCGGCGAGGAGGTCAGAGTTGAGCCGAGGCTTGAAAAGCGCATCATAAGCCGCCTCTCCGCCATGGGCATCGGGGTCTCTGCCGCGGCCCTGCGGCTCAAAGGCGGGCGTCTCAGGATAGAGCTGTCCGGAGAAGCTCTCGGAGAGCTAAGGAGGAGAGGCGACTGGCTCGGCGATATCTCCGAAGTCGCCGCCGTGAAGCTGAGGCTCGCGGACGGGGATGAGGGCGACGGAAAGCTCGTGCTATCCGAAAAGCCGCCCTTCTTAGCCGCGTTCAGCGCGGCGAAGAGCGGGAAATGCTCCGGCGTGAGCGGCGACAGCTGCGCGGGCTTCCTAACGGACGAGGGTCTTTTCGTCCTCATACTCGCGGACGGGATGGGCACAGGCCCGGAGGCGGCGCGTATAAGCGGCGCTATCGTGTCCTCACTTCGTATGTTCCTATCGGCGGGCATAGCTCCGGAGCTGAGCCTCTCGCTCATAGATAATATGATGTTCCTCAAAAACGAGGGCGATACGGAGAGCTCTACCGTCGACCTTCTGACCGTAGACTGCTTCACCGGCGAGGCGAGGTTCTATAAATACGGGGCCGCTCCGTCCTACGTGCTCCGCGGGGGCAGGATAAAAGAGATAGGCTCGCGCCTCCTGCCCGCCGGACTTTCAGCCGAGGGCGGAGTGCGCGACAGGGGCAGAAGGCTGAGGCTCGCGGACGGCGACGCCGTTGTCATAGTATCGGACGGAGTTCCCGAAGGTCTCGTCCGCTCCTGTCTTGAGGACTGCGCCGTGACTGAGCCGCGGGCTCTCTCAAAGCTCATTATGGAGCGCGTAGCGGCTGCCGGCGCGGTTGAGGACGATATGACCGTTCTCTGCCTCTCCCTCACTGCGGAGGAATAAAAAAGCGGCTTATCCTCTCAATCGGCCCGTAACGGCTTGTAAACGGCGGGAGAAAATGCTATAATGGAAAAGCAGAATATCCCACGCTTTGAAAGGATATCCCGGATATGAAAAAGATAATGCTCGTTTTCGGCACGAGGCCGGAGGCAATAAAGATGTGCCCCCTCGTTAAGGAGCTTAAAAGCCGAAGAAGCGTTGAAACGATCGTCTGCGTAACCGGTCAGCACCGGGAGATGCTCAAGCAGGTGCTCGACGTTTTCAGGGTCGAGCCGGATTTCGACCTCGATATAATGAACGCCGGCCAGACTCTCTTCGACGTTACGGAGAAGGTCATGAGCGGTATGCGCGAGGTCATCGACAGGGTCGAGCCGGACGTTATACTCGTGCACGGAGACACGACAACCACCTTCGCCGCCGCTCTCTCGGCATATTATATGAACGTGCCCGTCGGGCACGTTGAGGCGGGGCTTCGCACCTACGACGTGCATTCGCCATACCCCGAGGAGTTCAACCGTCAGGCTGTCGGCTCGATAGCCGATTTCAACTTCGCGCCAACCGAGCTTGCAAAGGAGAACCTTCTGCGCGAGGGCAAAAAGCCGGATAGCATTTTCGTCACCGGAAACACGGCGATAGACGCCCTCGGCACGACCGTCGTGGAGGAATTCAGCCACCCGGACCTCGACTGGGCGGACGGCTCCCGCCTCGTCATCCTCACGGCGCACAGGCGCGAGAGCTGGGGCGAGCCGCTCCACGCTATCTTCCGCGGCATACGCAGAGTGGTAGAGGAGTTTCCCGACGTGAAGGTGCTCTACCCGATCCACTTAAACCCGCTCGTCAGAAAGGCGGCGGACGCCACCCTCGCCGGCTGCGACCGGATAAAGCTCACAGAGCCGATGGACGTTATGATGTTCCACAACTTCCTCGCCCGCTCCTATATGATACTGACCGACTCCGGCGGCATTCAGGAGGAGGCTCCCTCCCTCGGAAAGCCCGTGCTGGTGCTGCGCGACGTAACCGAGAGACCGGAGGGCGTCGCCGCAGGCACTCTCAAGGTGATCGGAACGAGGGAGGAGAACATATACAGGGAGTTCAAGGCCCTGCTGACAGACGAAAAGCTTTACGACTCCATGAGCCGCGCCAAAAACCCCTACGGCGACGGTCTCGCCTCGAAGCGCATCGCGGATATACTTATCTACGGGAAAACGAGGGTCTGATAATAAAAAAACTGCGTCCCCTTCACTGCCCGCGGCGGTGAAGAATGGGACGCAGATATTTTTTATTCAGCCTTCCCGGATCGTAATGCTCTCGATAACGGGCTGCTCGGCGGCGGGTATGGTGCCGTTATTGTCTACGGGCTTCGCCTCCGCGCAGATGCGGTCAACTATGTCCATGCCGCTCGTTACCTTTCCGAAGCCGGCGTACTGACCGTCGAGATAGACCGAGTCGGACTGAACGATGAAGAACTGGCTCGAGGCGCTGTCCATATCCCCGCTGCTGCGCGCCATGGAGACCGTGCCGCGGACGTGGGACAGGTCGTTCTCAACTCCGTTCGCAGAAAACTCACCCTTTATAGTTGTGCCGGAGCCGCCCTTGCCGTTGCCCTCCGGGTCTCCGCCCTGCATCATAAAGCCGTCCATTATCCTGTGGAAGGTCAGTCCGTCGTAAAAGCCGGAACGGGCGAGACTTACGAAATTATCCACGGTGATCGGCGCCTTTTCGGGGTACAGCTCAAACGAGACCGTTCCGTAGTCCTTTATCGCTATATCCGCGTAGTAGACGTCAGCCGCAGCATCCGCAGCGGGAGCGGTATCCTGCTTAACGGACTTATTAGTCCCGGAGGTCGCCTTTATGAGCATCACGATACCGACGGCGACGATCGCCAGCACGAGTATGGAGAGGGCGAGATAGAGATACAGCTTCATGTCCTGCCGCTTCTGGATTACTTCCTTCTTGGGCGTTATCGCAGCGCCTGCTTTTTTCTTCTTATTTGCCATTTTGACCCTCCGTTGTTTTTTATCGGTATTTTACACCGGTCCTGCCTAAAGCTCAACACTTTTTCTGTATTCTCTCGGCGACAGACCGTATCTGAGCTTGAAGCTCCGAATAAAGTAGCTCAGATTGTTGAAGCCGCAGTTCATGGCGATATCGCTTATCCTTCCGCTCGACTCCCTCAGAAGATAGGAGGCGTAGCTCAGGCGGTAGTCCATAAGATAGCCGTTGAAGGTGCTGCCCGTCTCTTCGCGGAAAAAGCGCATGAAGTGAGAGAGGCTGTAGCCCGCTATCTGCGCCGCCGTCTCAAGGCTTATCTCCTCGGAGTAGTGCTCTCGCACATAGCTTATGACGCGCTTAAGCGCCTCGTCGTGCGTTTTCTTCGTCTCCTCCTCGCGGCTTTTCCTGTGAGAATAGAAGGCGTAAAGCAAAAGCAGGAGCCTGCTCTTCACGAGGAGGGAATACCCCTCCTTCATCTCGGAGCAGAGCGCGTCCAGCTCCTCGAGGATCGGGGCGACCTCTGCGTGAAGCGCCGTTCCCGGCTCTATCGGACGCTCGAAAATAAGCTCCGACGAGCGCAGAGGGGCGAACACGTTCGCCCTCGCCCAGTCGTTCTCGTCCGTGGACTCGACGGTGGAGAGAGAAAAGATGATATTTTCATATTCCATTCGTCCCTCGCCGCACTCTATCGAATGCACCTCGCCCGGAAGTATCGGAACGACCGAGCCGCCCTTGACCTCCGCCGACCTTGCGCCGAAGGTCACTCTGCCCCGCCCGCTCTTTATGCGGATTATCTCCATTTCATCGTGCCAATGCGGATCAACTTTCGGAAAACTGTCCGGTATTGCGCAGTCGTAGACGTTGTATCTGAAGCCCGGACGCCCGTGCGCCTTGTTCTCGTGGTACTGCAGGTATTCGCTCAGCTCCACCTTTTTGCCTCCCCTCACGATTTGATAGTATTGTACAACTTTTCGCCCTCAGAATGCAAGTATTATTTCACTTGAAGTGGTAAAATGTATGTACAATTCTGCGATATTTCTTATCATCCAATGGAGGTACGATAGAATATGAAAAAGCTTTGCGATTACACTCAGAAGCCCCTTTCAGAATCGTCCGACCTTGAGCTTTTCAACGCTCTTCTCAATCTCGTTTCCGACGAGGTGAAGGACAGAGGCTACAACGAAGGAAAGAAGAAGGTATACTACATCTCCGCGGAATTCCTTATTGGCAAGCTCCTCTCCAACAACCTCATAAACCTCGGGATCTACGGCGAGATAAAGGAGGAGCTGGAGGCAGCCGGCAAGAGCATTGCCGAGCTTGAGGAGTTTGAGCACGAGCCCAGCCTCGGAAACGGCGGTCTCGGCCGTCTTGCAGCCTGCTTTATTGATTCGATGGCTACTCTCGGTCTTCCCGCCGACGGCGTCGGTCTCGCCTACCACTGCGGACTTTTCAAGCAGAACTTTGTCAACGGCCGTCAGTACGAGACCCCCGACTACTGGCTCACCTGGGGCACGGAGAGCTGGATGCGCCGCACCGACAAGCACTATGACATCGAGGTCGGCGGCTACAAGCTCCGCTCCACCATGTATGAGATAGATGTTACCGGCTACCGCTCCAAGTGCGGAAGGCTCCGTCTCTTCGACATCGACTCCATCGACGAGCGTCTTATAAAGAACCGCATCCAGTTCGACAAGGGCGACCTTCTCAAGAATCTCACCCTCTTCCTCTACCCCGACGATTCCGACGAGGCGGGAAGGCTGCTCAGAGTCTATCAGGAATACTTCATGAGCGCTAACGCTGCTCAGCTCATCCTCGAGGAGGCTGAGGCTAAGGGCTCCAACATACATGACCTATACGATTACGCTGCCGTTCAGATAAACGACACGCATCCGACCTTCGTTATCCCCGAGCTCATCCGCCTTATGACCGCCCGCGGCATTACCGAGGAGGAGGCTTACGAGATAGTCACCAAGGTCTGCGCCTACACGAACCACACCATCCTCGCGGAGGCTCTTGAGAAGTGGCCGAGATACTACCTTGAGAAGGCAGTGCCTCATATGCTCCCGATAATCGACAGGATGAACGCCTATATCGCCGGAAAATACTCCGAGCCCTTCGTCCAGATCATCGACCGGGACAACAAAATACACATGGCGAATATCGACATCCATTTCTCGCATATGGTAAACGGCGTTGCAAGGCTCCACACCGAGATACTCAAGGCCTCCGAGCTTAAGCCGTTCTACGACATATATCCCGACAAGTTCCACAACAAGACAAACGGCATCACCTTCCGCCGCTGGCTCCGCGCCTCCAACCACGAGCTCTCCGATATCATCAGCGCGCGGATCGGCAAGGATTGGATAAAGGACGCGGACGAGCTTGAAAAGCTCCTGCCCTACGCCGACGACGATCAGTTCCTCACCGAGCTTCTCGAGGTCAAGCGCGGCAAGAAGGCGGCCTTTGCCGCTTACGTCAAGCGTCATCAGGGCATCGAGGTTAACCCCGAAGCCGTGTTCGACGTCCAGTCCAAGCGTCTCCACGAGTATAAGCGCCAGCAGCTCAATCTGCTCTGGGCGATCAACCTCTACCACGAAATAAAGTCCGGACACAGGCCGGTCCGTCCCGTCACCCTCTTCTTCGGCGCGAAGGCCGCTCCGGCTTACGTCACCGCAAAGGATATAATCCACGCAATAATCACCTTCGGCGAGGTCGTCCGCTCCGATTCCGAGGTCGCGCCCTGGCTCAACGTCGTTATGCTTGAGAACTACAACGTATCCATGGCGGAGAAGCTCATTCCCGCGGCCGACATCTCCGAGCAGATATCCCTTGCCTCCAAGGAGGCGAGCGGCACCGGCAACATGAAGTTCATGCTCAACGGCGCCGTCACTCTCGGCACTATGGACGGAGCGAACGTCGAGATCTGCGAGCTTGTCGGAGAGGACAACATCTTCACCTTCGGCAAGAGCTCCGACGAGGTCATCAGGGCCTACGCTGAGCACAGCTACAACGCTTACCACTACTATGAGTCCAATCCGAGGCTTCGCGCCGCCGTCGATTTCCTCGTCGGTCATGAGATGCTCTGCCGCGGCGACGAGGGCGTGCTCAGAAGGCTGCACGGCGAGCTTATCGGCAAGGACTGGTTCATGACCTTCCCCGACTTCGAGGATTACTGCGCGAAGAAGGCCGCCGCCCTCGCCGCTTACGAGGACAGAAGGGCATGGGCGAAGAAGATGACCGTCAATATCGCAAAAGCGGGCTACTTCTCCTCCGACCGCACCATCAAGCAGTACAACGACGACGTCTGGGGCGTATAAGAACAGCATTTTTCCGACACGCTGAGCCGAGGGGTCTTGCCTCTCGGCTCTCATACCGAATGAATATGAGGTGATACGATGAGTAAAAAAGAAAAAAGGACGGCGGGCATTCTTATGCCGCTCGCCTCTCTCCCCTCCGACGAAGGCGTCGGCGGAATGGGCGACGAGGCGTACCGCTTCATTGACATAGCCGCCGATATGGGCTTCTCCGTCTGGCAGCTCCTGCCTCTCAATCCGCTCGGCTTCGGCAACAGCCCCTATCAGCCCTACTCCTCCTTCGCCGGCGACGAGATATACGTTAGCCTTGCTATGCTCCAAAGGGACGGATACCTACCGGAGGGCTTCGAGCCATACGCTTGCACAGGCGACGCGGACAGGATAGACTATCCTGCGGCCCGCGAGTATAAGGAGAAGTATCTCCGTATCGCCGCGAAGAATTTCTACGCGAAAAACAGTGAGAAAAAGGCGTTCAGCGCCTTTGCCGCCCAGGACTGGGTTTATAAGTTCGGCGTTTTCCTCGCGCTCAAGAGTCAGAACGGAATGCGCGCGTGGAACGAATGGCCTGTCGAGCAGCGCGACTGGATAATCGACGGGAAATATGACCTCACGCATCTCAAGGATGAGATAGACTACGGCGTCTTCGTCCAGTATATGTTCTATAAGCAGTGGATGAAGATTAAGAAATACGCCAACTCGAAGAAGCTTAAGCTTATGGGCGACGTGCCCTTCTATGTGGGCATCGACTCGCTCGACGTATGGTCCGGGCGCAAAAACTTTCTTCTTAACAAGGACGGGCATCCCGATTTCATCGCCGGCGTTCCGCCCGACATCTTCAACGACGACGGGCAGCGCTGGGGCAACCCGATATACGACTGGGACTACATTAAGGCGGACGGCTTTAAATTCTGGCTCGATCGCTTCGGCTACAACGCCGGTCTCTTCGACATACTCCGCATCGACCATTTCCGCGCCTTCGACACCTTCTGGAAAGTGCCCTCCTCCTGCCCGACCGCGAGGGACGGGGTCTGGGTCAAGGCGCCCGGCTTTGAGTTCTTCCATCTGCTCTATGAGAAGATGCCGGATATAAAGATAGTCGCTGAGGATCTCGGCGGCGACGACGTGCCCGGAGTTATCGCGCTGCGCGAGGGCTTCGATCTTATGGGAATGAACGTCGCAAACTTTACGATATTCTCAAAGGTGCCGACCGTTGTGCATCAGCTCATCTACACCGGAACTCACGATAACGAGACCGTTCTCGGCTGGTATCAGAGCATGGACGAGGCGGGACGCAAGGTGTTCCGCTCCAAGCTTAAGGGCTTCGGGTCGCCTCACGAGCATATCGCCAAGAGGATGCTGCGCTATGTTTTCGGTTCGGTCTGCGCTATGGCTATCGTCCCTGTCGCCGACATACTCTGTCTCGACAACCGCGCCAAGTTAAACAGCCCCGGAACTGTGGGCTCTCCCAACTGGGAGTGGAGGCTTTCGAGCTTCTCTCCGCTTAAAAAGAAGGTCAAATTCATCAGAGAGCTGCTTATAGAAACAAAAAGAGCGAAATAAAACAAGCCCGGAGCCAAAAACGGCTCCGGGCTTATGAGTAAAGAAGCGGGGATGACTCCCCGCTTCTTATTATTTGGTTACTGTCAGTTGAGAAGGTTCTCTGTGGTCTCGGGATCGAAGAAGTGCATAACCTTTCCGGAGAAGGTGACGTAGATCTTCTTGCCTGCGACGAGCTCTTCTCTGTCCTTCGGATCGAGGGTGATAGTCGGGACTCTGACGATAAGGCGGGTGCCGTCCTCGGTGTAGACGTGGAGATGAAGCTCGGAGCCCATCATTTCGTTTACCTCGAGGGAGCAGGGGATCGCGTTCTTATCGTGGGTGAGGGTGATGTGCTCGGGACGGACGCCGAGGGCTATGTCGCAGTCCTTAACGCCATTCTTCGCAAGAGCCTCGCCCTTTGCGCCGTCGACCTCAAGCTTAACGCCGAAGGGCTTGACAAAGTACTTGCCGCCCTCGCGGGTGAGCTGAGTCTTGATGATGTTCATCTGAGGCGCTCCGATGAAGCCGGCGACGAAGAGGTTCTTCGGCATCTCAAAGACCTCGGTAGGAGTTCCGACCTGCTGGATGTAGCCGTCCTTCATTATTACGATGCGG
>JAEEGL012544862.1_pt1 | contig 12318 bp, 12 predicted proteins | sample 9134231 | NCBI WGS metagenome assembly JAEEGL01 (sample SAMN16246548, study PRJNA631951) | gut metagenome | biome: gut microbiome; feature: rumen; material: fiber-attached | host: Bos | place: Iran: Karaj | collected 2018-10 | reverse complement strand
TAGCTTTACAAAATATTGTTAAATTAATCTTATAAAAATTAAATAACTTGCAGTTTATAAATGCTTTAGAAAGTTAACTTGCAATTTTGAGTGTTATTTATCACTCAAATCTTACAGCAATAGAGTTGGCATGAGCGGTCAAACCTTCTTTTTTCGCAAAGAGTTCTATATCTTCGTGTACCTTTTCCAAAGCTTCTCTGGAATAAGAAATAATGCTGGTCTTTTTCATAAAGTCATCAACATTAAGCGGTGAGAAGAATCTTGCAGTTGAGTTTGTAGGCAAAATGTGGTTTGGACCTGCAAAATAGTCTCCAAGAGGCTCTGATGAATATGAACCAAGGAAAATAGCACCTGCATTTTTTACCTTAGTCATAGTTTCATAAGGATTTGAAGTGATGATCTCAAGGTGTTCTGATGCAACCGCATTAGTGGCATCAATAGCATCATCCATATTATCAGCAATAAAGATAAAGCCGTAATTCTCTAGTGACTTTCTTATGATATCTGCTCTCTCAAGCACCTGAAGGAAACCATCGATTTCTTTAGCTACTTCATCTGCAAGTCTCTTTGATGTGGTTATCAGAATAGCTGATGCAAGTTCATCGTGTTCTGCCTGGGACAAAAGATCTGCAGCAACGAATCTTGCATTGGCTGTATCGTCTGCCAGAACAAGGATTTCGCTGGGACCGGCAATGGAGTCAATTGAAACGTGTCCAAAACATGCTTTCTTAGCCAGGGCTACAAAAATGTTACCGGGACCTGTTATCTTATCTACCTTGGGAACACTCTCGGTTCCGAAAGCCATAGCAGCAATAGCCTGAGCGCCTCCGACCTTATAGATCTCATTTACCCCTGCAATACTTGCAGCGGCAAGAGTTCCGGGATTGATCTTCCCGTCTTTTCCCGGAGGTGTGCACATGATGATTCTCTCAACGCCTGCAACCTTAGCAGGAACCACATTCATAAGAACACTTGATGGATATGCAGCTTTTCCTCCGGGAACATAAACGCCTGAAATCTCAATAGGTAAAATTCTCTGGCCCAATATGCTTCCGTCATCTTTAGTGTCGATCCATGTATTTCTCTTTTGCTTTTCGTGGAAAACACGGATGTTTTCAGCACTTTTTTTCATAACTTCAATAAACTTAGGGTCGAGACTGTTTATAGCCTCTTTAATCTCGTCCTCAGTTACACGAATATTTTCAGCATTAATTTCACATTTATCAAATTTCAAAGTGTAATCAAAGAGGGCCTTATCTTTATTATTACGAACGTTATCAATTATTTCGTTGACAGTGCTCTCGTAGCTGGTATAGCTTCCGGGATTTCTGTTGAGCAGGTTTTTTAATAATTCCTGTTTTGTTTCCTGATTAAGATTAAGAACACGCATTATGTTAAATTCTCCTTCATGTCACTTATTAGCTTACGGATTCTGTCGGTTTCCATCTGCATACTTACCTGATTTACTATCATTCTTGCAGATAAAGGACAGATTTCCTCAAGTACTTCCAGACCATTCTCCTTTAGTGTGGATCCGGTTTCTACGATATCAACAATAACATCTGATAGGTTTACGATTGGTCCCAGTTCTACAGAGCCGTTGAGTTTTATAATATCAACCGTCTGATGTTTTTTGTTAAAGAAATAATCTTTAGCAATATTGGGATATTTGCTGGCTACTCTTATCATCTCCCGATGTTCTAAAAGCTTTTTTGCATCATGGGGCCCGCATACACACATTCTGCACTTTCCAAATCCAAGATCTAAAACTTCATATACTCTTCTGTTCTCTTCAAGGATCGTATCGGCACCAACGATACCGATATCAGCTGCTCCGTATTCCACATAAGTGGGAACATCGGGACCTTTTGCCAAAAAGAACTTAAGTTTAAGTTCTTCATTGGTGAAGATAAGTTTTCTGGTTTTCTTATCAAGAATTTCTTCACATTGAATTCCGCATTTATTTAATAACTCCATGGTAGAGTCAACAAGTCTTCCTTTTCCAAGGGCAAACGTAAGATATCTCATAAATCCTCCATATTTATCAGAAGTCTGAAACGAAAGTTAAGCGCGAATAAGAGAAACATTTTCGCCTTCTTCTCTAAGTTTACGAGCTTTTTCCAATGACTCCTTAAAAGTCTCATCTGTATAGGTTATAACTTTAGCCTCTTTTTCCTGTGGTGCAGAAATATTCTGTCTGTATAGAGCGGATAACAGATCGTCAAGAATAATGGAAAAACCGATGGAAGGTGCATCCTTACCATATTTGCCCAGTAGATTATCATATCTGCCGCCCTTGGCGATCGCATCACCAACGCCGTAAGTGTAAGCGCTGAAGATTACACCGGTATAATAATTGAACTTACTAAGAATACCCAGGTCAAAGGAGACATACTTTTCAACGCCGTAATATGTAAGAACCTTATAAAGTTCTTTTAGCCTCTTGACCGCTTTTACGGATCTGTCATTTCCTACTTCCAAAAGAGCCTTATCCAGCGCATCATCGGAACCTATAAATTCAGAAACCTTAACGATAAGGTTCTTGTATTTATCAGGGATGTTATTTTCTACCATTATGCTCTCAGCAGCAAAATAGTTCTTGCCAATAATGGCTTCTCTGATCTTTTCCTCGGTGTCATCACTGATCCCGGCCTCTTCGCAGATGCCCTTATAATAATCAGCATCACCAATGCTTACCTGAAAATCTTTGAGCCCGCTGCATCTAAGGGATTCGATCAAAAGAGCTATTATTTCAGCATCTGCATATACTGATGGATCATTCATGAGCTCAACGCCGATGTTGTAGTTTTCCTTAAGCTTACCCTGAAGATTTGAGGTGTTGAGGAATGCATTTCCCTCATAGCATACCCTTACAGGATTTCCATTCTCAAGCATTACCTTCGAAGCGCATCTTGCTATTGAAGGCGTAAAGTCCGGACGAAGCACCAGAGTATTTCCCTCTGTATCAAAGAATTTAAAAAGCTGCTTTGCGTCAGAAGCGTTGATCTCTTCTGCAAATACATCAAAAAATTCAAAGGTCGGCGTTTCAATATCTTCATAGCCATAGCTCTTCATCTTATTATGGATACTACCGGCCAAAGCTTTCCTGTCACTGCATTCTCTTCCATAAATATCTCTCACGCCGTCAGGTGTATGTAATAAAAACTTACTCATAATGACTCCTTTTAAATAAAACAGCACTTTATTACTGCACAGTGCTATCATGGTAATTCGGTATCATATTACAGAGTTTACAGTACATAAAAACATATGTCAACAAAAAAGATATTAAATTATCTATCATCAAGGTCTATTTGCATGATATCCAGGTATGGAATAAGGATTCCGTTGTCTCCGTGGGACGAAATGACGTAGTCATCTGACAGTTCGTCTCTTCTAAAGCTCTTCCGGCCTCCGGCTTCTGCCCTGTCCCAGAACTCCTTAAGCTTTCTGAAGGTCAGATAATAAAATTCGTTTAGTGATGTGAAATAAATTAGAAAAAAAGCAATTCCATCCTGCTTTTCAAAGTTGTTCATGAAACTTACCTGGTGCGGATGGATGTTTTCAAGAGAAAAGGTGCTGGCAGCGCATTCCTTTGCATCAAAGCAGACAGGAATTCCCTGAACAACACCGATGTAGTCAACGGTACTCTTTTGGTCAAAGTACGCAAGAGTGATATGTCTTGTCTCTTTTTCAATATTAATGGGCGTAATTGGAGTAGGTATCTTTTGAATAAGAGCCAGATCAAGCTCAAGATACCTTTCATTAGTTCTGTTTATGAGTTCCTCTAGTGTAGATCCCCTAAGGCCTCTTGATTTCCAAGTAGGCATATTCTCCTCCCCAAGAAAAACAATACAAAAAAATTAAAAATATGCAGTAAATTCAATGGGTAAAGCAGCTATAAATTCCCTGCCGGCTATGGCCAAAAAATCCTCCGGCATATTCTTAGGAAATACTAGCCTATAGCTGTGAAGAAGCTGGTGATTTATCTTGCCAAGTCTCTTCCCGCCGTATTTGATATCTCCAACAATAGGAGTTCCAATAGATGACAAATGTGCTCTAATCTGATGTGTCTTACCGGTAATCAATTTGACCTCGAGCATTGTAAGATCAAATTCCTCATTGTAAGAAACTGGAGCGTATTCTGTTTCGATATATGAGTATCTCTCATCATGAGGATCCTCTTTTTTAATGGTTACCGTATTCTTTTTTTCATCCTTATAAAGATACCCCTTTAATCTTGAACAGTCAGATACTCTACCACCTACAATTGTGCGATAATATTTATCTAAAGTCCTGTCCTTGAGCATTCCGTTCATAGTCCTTGCACCAAAAAGAGACTTGGCACAGATTACAAGACCACTGGTGTTTCTATCAAGACGATTACATATTGAAGGCTTATAGGTTTCAAGCTCGGAAGCGGTGATTTCACCTTTTTTTAGCAGATATTCTATGAGCCAGTCATTTAAGCTTATATCGTCCTTCTGGGATTTTTGAGATAAAACACCGGCGGGCTTATTTACCAAAAGAATATTGGCATCTTCATATATTATTCCCAACTCTCCAAGGGTTTTTAAAGCCTTGAATTCAAACTGCTTTGATATGGCTGAACCGGAATTTGGGCGAAACTTTTCAAAGGTTTCATCAGAAAAAAATATCTTTATACTGTCATCTTTTTTTAGTTTTTCTGTGCCCTCTGCTTTTTTGCCGTTTAAAGTGATATTTTTTTTACGAAGCATCTTATAGATAAAGCCCTTTGATGCATTAGGCAAATAACCTGCAAGAAAAGCATCCAGGCGTTTTCCCTGTTCGTTATTTCCTATAACTATTTCTTTCATAATAAGTCACCATTACAATGATATGGACATCAATACTGCTGCAGCGGTTTGAACTGTGCCGGGAACCCATGCATCCTCAATGGCCTGAGGATCAATTCCATGTTCTGACCTGAGTTTTTCAAGCTGGTCCAGCCTTTCACAGAACTTATCAATATCAGTAAAGATCTTTATGCTGTAGCTGGAGTAACCGCTCTGGGCAATCATCTTTTTTACATGCTTCTCACAATCAGTAACATCCATCTCTTTATCAGCAGTATATAGACAAATGTTTTTATCAAGAACAGTTGAAGCATTGATATTAAAGTTGGTCTCATATGAAGTTATTACGTGGTCATAGTGAATAAGAAGGCCTCCCTTATGGGCTTCAATCTTTTTATGGTCCGTATCGCTGCAATAATGAGCCTTTAGGAGCATAATAAGATTTACAGCGCTCCAGCCTGTAGGAAGACAGCCAAGAGCTGCCACTATACTAAGAACATTTTTCTGAGACCCCCATATTATAAGGCCTGCCACGTATAGACCAACAGCTATCAAAAGACATATAGCTGTTCTGATGATCGCTATTTTCTTTCTGTATTTGATATATCCAAATTCGCCTTTATATACCTTTGACTGCATTTATCTTTCTTTTACTCCCAACAAATTTAATTCTTCCTTAGTAAGCTCTCTGTATTCTCCCGGAGAAAGCTCTTCATCAAGCAGCAGAGTCCCCATAGATAATCTTCTTAAAAAAAGCACTTCGTTCCCAACTGCTTCAAGCATGCGCTTTACCTGATGAAAACGTCCTTCGTGGATGATCAGGTGTATTACAGGGCGGCCCTGATCATCTTTTTCCTTTAGTTCAACTTTGGCGGGAAGTGTTAAAAGAACTTTTCCATCTTTATCCTTATCACCAATATCGACGCCCTCTGAAAGTGCTTTGATATCCTCAGATGTAACATCCTTTTTAAGATGTACTTCATATACCTTATCAACATGTTTCTTAGGAGAAAGAAGTCTGTGAATCAGTTCTCCGTCATCGGTAAGAAGAAGGAGTCCCTCGGTATCAATATCCAGTCTTCCGCAGGGACTAAGGCCTTTTACATTTTCATCTGAAAGAAGGTCTAAAACTGTAGTATTTCTGCCGTCGGTCGTAGCAGAAACTACACCTGCCGGCTTATTTAGCATATAGTAATGGAATTTGCTAAAGGAAAGGACTTTTCCATCAAAGCTGATTTCATCCTTGTTCTCATCAATATGAACATCGGACTTTGTGGCTACAACTCCATTAATACTGCATCTGCCGTTTTTTACATATTCTTTTATCTGTTTGCGGGTACCTATATTGTGGTCCCCAAGGAATTTATCTAGTCTCAATACTTACCTCATTGCTGTTAGAAAATAGCTCATAATTGTTGTAGGCTCTGCAGATTATATCAGCACTGCTTCTGCCTTTTGGTATTTTTATATTAAAGGACTGAGTCTCCTTAGATCTGTCCCACATTCCCAAAGTGCAGAAATTATTTCCGCCATCGTAGCTGAATGAAAAATAGATTATTGGGCTTTGAGAATCCTTGGCTGTTAGCTCAACAAGAGCATTTCTGCTTTCTTTATCATAGGAAAGCACCTTTATGGAGCAAACATCAGGTTCTGTAAGATCCTGATGTACAGCCTTTGCAGGACTCATTACGGAACTGTACTTATAATTTGAATAATCAGTTTTGCCATCCTTTGATTTTAATCTGAAATACTTGGCTACAGCTGTGGCATCGCATACTCCGAGCTTTGTAAGGAAATCCTGAGTGTAAATACTCTGAACATCATAGGCATGATCCAGGTAGCAATGCTCTATGATATCGCAGGGAATCTTTCTTGCAACACATTGGCGGATTATTCCGTAATAGTCCTGGCCTGTTTTGCCAATCTTTGTCTTAACGCCTTTTTGATAAAGACCGAGACTTCCAAGTTCCTCTGTTTCAATAAGGCCAAATTCATAACCCTTCTTGTAATAATCGCTGAAAGCTGAACACCAGACTTCAGAGCCATAGAAATTATGCTCTACTGAGGCATTAAAGTGAATGCTGTATACAAAATCAGCATTTTTTTCTTTGGCAAATTTTGCTCTGTCCTCCAAGGATATAAAAACATCACTTGTTCTTGTAAGGTAGACCTCCACATTGTCATATTTTTCCAATTCGTTTTTCATAGCGGTTGCTACAACAATTGTAAGGTCTTTTTCTGTAAAGCCGTTATATACAGCTCCTGTTTTTGTATCTCCTTCGCCACCATGGCCGGGATCTATAACAATAACGGTTTTATTTTTTGTGGCAGCAAAAGCTGTAATATCATTTCCCATAAAAGAAACCATAAACAGCATAAGAGCCATAAGTAAAACACTTACCCTCTTTTTCATACAAACAAACTCCCCTTCTAAAACATAAGCTGCCGCATAAAGCGACAGCTATATAAATTTCATTGTAAAACTTAACTTAACATATCAAGATTTAAAGCATCATCAGAATTATCATCTTCTATCTTTTCTTCAACTCTGGAAGAAGAACCCACAGATGCAGCATTTACTGTCGGAGGCTGAAGATCTGCTCTGTTAGATTTAATAACTTCTCCGTACTGAGTAAGAGCGGTTAAAATACTATCGTTGCTCTGATTGATGGAAGAAATCATGTTATCACTGTTCTGTCTGATGGAAGCAATGATGTCATCGTTATTCTTGCTGGTTGCATCAATAGATTGATTGATAATATTCTCAATTCCTGCAAGAAGCTGATCTGTATACTGCACAGCAGCTGCCTTCATGTCATTGGCCTCATTCATGGCCTTATCAAGAATTTCTTCAGCTCTCTTTGCAGCCTGAGATACAACTTCATTGGCCTGTGCATAAGCCTGCTGCATGATCTCGTGTTCATTTATAAGCTGATTGGTATGAACGGTAGCCTCATCTATAAGAGCCTGTGCCTTCTGTCTGGCATCATTTAAAATAGCTTCCTTATTGCTGATTATCTTCTGATATCTCTTTATTTCTTCGGGCGTTTTGCTACGAAGTTCTCTTAACAGTTCATCAATCTCTTCCTTGTTAACAATAATCTTTGTCTGAGAAAGAGGCTGAGGCTTACAGTTATCAATATATGTTTCTATCTCATCGATCAGCTGCTCAATCCTGCTTGTCATAGTATAATCCCCCTGTTATTGGTTTCTTTTCTCATAGCCGTATTTCTGATATAAGGCATCTGCAACAAAATCCGGAACACAAGGTGTAATATCCCCATTATAACTTGCGATCTCTTTTACTACAGAGCTGCTAAGGTATGAATATTTAAGATTAGTTGTCAAAAAAACTGTATCCACCTGATTGTGGGACAATTCCTTATTGGTCTGCGCAATCTGAAGCTCATATTCAAAATCGGTGATGGCGCGAAGACCTCTGATAACAATATGAATATTCTTCTCTTTGCAATAATTTATCAAAAGACCGTCAAAAGATTCAATGATAACATTGTCCAGGTCTTTGACAGACTCTTTAATCATTTTAACACGTTCATCCAGGGTAAACAATGGAGTTTTGGCTGAATTACACATAACAGCCACAATAACGGTGTCAAACATCTGGGATGCACGTTTTATTATATCTAGATGTCCAAGGGTTATAGGATCAAAACTTCCCGGATATAAAGCAGTTTTCATAGATTAAGCCTTTCTGTAAATAAATACATGCTTATTGGTTTTATATTCTTTTTCTCTTCTGACTTCGAAGCCTATATCCTCTACAAAAGAGAAATCCATTTCCACAGGCGCCTCGATGATGATCATTGTATTGGCTGTTACATAATTCATGGTCTCCAGCTGCATAAGTGTTCGCTGATAAAGATCATCGTGATAAGGCGGGTCGATAAAGATAATATCAGCTTCTTCCTCATGAATATTGCGAAGCCCAATAACAACATCTGATTTTATAACTGTTGATATTTCTTCGAAATGAGTTGTCTTTAGATTTGTCAGTATACACTTATAAGCATTTGCGGCATTTTCGATAAAATATGCCTTTTTTGCACCTCTTGATAAAGCCTCAATACCAATTCCGCCGCTTCCGGAGAAAAGATCGATAAAGACTGCTCCCGGAACCTGCATCTGAATCATATTAAAAAGAGTCTCTTTGATCCTGTCCTGAGTTGGTCTGGTATCGTTTCCCTCAGGAGTTACAAGTTTAAGTCTTCTGGCAGAACCTGCAATTACTCTCATAATCTCACCTTTGTTCCCTTTGTATCTCTGCTGGTAACCTTCAGATGTCCAAGCTGAAGAACCTTGTCGTTGTGTGAAATTGCCTTCTCTTCCATGTCATTTAGGTAAAAGACATCTCTCACATAGTCATTTTTCATAAGTCTCATGCCACGGACACCAACTGCAGCCTTCTTTTTCTCCGGTATGGTCTCCACATAAAAGCGAAGGAAGTAACCGTCATTGGATCGTAATATTACGGTCTTCTGGGTGTGAAGAACCTCAACGTTTACAACTTCATCACCATCGGAAAGCTTTGTGGCTGCAACTGTTCTCTTTGATACATCAAATTCGCCGCCGTCAACAATCTTCATCATGGCCTGCTTTGTGGTGAAAAGAAGTCTGTAAAGATTTAGGTCTGACTGACTGGCTGCAAGAACTATTGTCTCCTTGGCTGTATCGAAATTGCTGACATTATCGATTGGAACGCCCTTATCCCTCAGTTTCCCCTGAGGAAGATCCATTGCCTTTACAGTATGGAGATTTCCGGTATTGGTGAAAAAGCATACTTTTCCGGTGTTCTTCATGATAAAGGAGAACCTGAATTCATTTTCAATGGTCTCTCTGTTTTTCTCGAAGGTGTTTGCATCAATGGTCTTTGCATAGCCAAATCTGTCCATGATAAATCCGACATCGATTTCTTCCACCGGCTTTTCTTCATAGACTGCATTATCTCTGTTCTCGATAAGTGTCTTTCGAGGAGCCTGAAATTCTTTTTTTATCTTATTCAGGTCATTCTGGATAACCATGGACATGGAGTCGTGGCTTTCCAGAATATCCTCATATCGGTAGATGTTTGCAACGGTCTGCTCGTGCTCTTTTACCAATGCATTAAGTTCAAGACCAATTAATTTATACAGCCTCATTTCAAGAATAGCATCAGCCTGAGCCTCTGTAAATAAAAGCTGGGCAGCCATTGCTCTTGATTCTCTGGACTTAAAGTTAATGCCTTCTGTAACGCCTTCTACAAGACATTTCTTTGCCATAGCCCTGTCCTTGGAACCGCGGAGAATCTCTATAACAAGATCGATTACATTACATGCCTTTATGAGACCTTCCTGTATCTCTTTTCTATCCTGTTCCTTCTTTAAAAGAGTGGTATATTTTCTGGTGGCTGTCTCAAACTGGAAGTCAACGCATGCCCTCATGATTTCCTTAAGGGACATGGTCTCGGGACGTCCGTTATCAATAGCCAGCATGTTAACGCCAAAGGTATCTTCGAGCTTTGTCTTTTTGTAAAGAAGATTTGTGAAGTTTTCTACATCGGCATCTTTTTTCAGCTCAATTACAATTCTGATGCCTTCTTTTGAAGACTGGTTTGAAATATCAACAATGTCATTGGTGATCTTCTTCTCTGCAAGTTCAGCCACATCGGACATGAATTTACTGATGCCAACACCAATCATTGTGTATGGAATCTCGGTAATAACAAGGTTAATATGACCATTCTTACCTTTTTCAGTCTCAACCTTTCCTCTGAGTCTGATCTTACCTACACCTGTCTCATAGATCTGTAAAAGCTCATCTTTGTTTATGACAATACCACCTGTAGGAAAATCCGGACCCTTAATGTACTTCATAAGTTCCCTGGTGGTGAGATTTTCGTTCTGCATATATGCTATCTCAGCATCGATGACCTCAGCAAGATTGTGAGGAGGTGTGCTGGTAGCCATACCAACAGCAATACCCTCTGATCCGTTAATAAGGAAATTGGGTATCTTTACAGGAAGAACCGAAGGCTCCTTTTCTGTTTCATCAAAGTTTGGTACAAAATCAACGACGTTTTTATCAAGATCCTCCAAAAAGTTTTCCTGTGTGATCTTGGAAAGCCTTGCTTCTGTGTATCGCATGGCAGCCTGGGGATCGCCTTCAATATTTCCGAAGTTACCATGACCATCCACAAGGGGAACAGTCTTTTTGAAGTCCTGGGTCATTACAACAAGACAGTCATAGATTGAGCTGTCACCGTGGGGATGATATTTACCCATGGTATCACCGACAATTCTTGCACTCTTTCTATAGGGTCTGTCATATCTTATGCCAAGCTCATACATATCGTACAGGGTTCTTCTCTGTACGGGTTTTAAACCGTCTCTGATATCAGGAAGAGCCCTTGCAACGATAACACTCATGGCATAATCGATGAAGGATTTCTGCATAATATCAGAATATTCGGTTCGTATAATTCTATCTTCCATATGTAAATCCTCAAAATATAAATATATAACGGATTGCGCTGCTTCTCTCCCGCAATCCTACGAACACTAAAAAGTAGATATACACAAAATTAAATATCCAGGTCAGCATCCGTTGCATGCTGATGAATGAATTCTCTTCTTGGAGGAACGTCAACACCCATAAGAAGTTCAGTCATCTGTGATGCCATTTTTGCATCCTCTATTTCTACTGCCTTAAGAAGACGTCTTTCAGGATCAAGAGTGGTCTCCCAGAGCTGTTCAGGGTCCATCTCACCAAGACCTTTATATCTCTGAAGCGTAAAGCTTCCCTTATGAGTTTTTCTGTACTTTGCCAGGGCGCTGTCATCATAGAGATATTCCTCTTTTCCCTTTGCAGGAAGAGCCTTGTAAAGAGGAGGCATTGCAAGATAAACATGGCCCTGATAAATAAGCTCGGGCATAAATCTGTAGAACAATGTAAGCAGCAATGTTGAAATATGCTCACCGTCCACGTCCGCATCGGCCATGATAATGATCTTGTCATAGCGAAGCTTATTTATATCAAAGTCATTGCCGTAGCCCTCAGAAAAGCCGCAGCCAAAGGCATTTATCATGGTCTTGATCTCAGCATTGGCCAAAACCTTATCAATGCTTGCTTTTTCAACGTTTAGAATTTTACCTCTGATAGGGAGAATTGCCTGATAGTTACGATCTCTTGCCATTTTGGCACTACCGCCGGCGGAATCACCCTCTACGATAAAGATCTCACACTTGGAAGCATCTTTACTGATACAGTTTGCAAGCTTACCGTTGGAGTCAAAGGAATACTTTGGCTTGGTAAGCATATTTGTCTTTGCTTTTTCTTCTGTTTTGCGGATCTTTGCTGCCTTTTCGGCGCAGCCGATTATTGCCTTCAAGGTCTCCAGATTTCTGTCAAAAAATCTTGTGACTTCATCGTTGGTTATCTTGGAAACAACCTTTGCCGCATCCTGATTATCAAGCTTGGTCTTGGTCTGGCCTTCAAATCTTGGATC
>JAEEGL011898951.1_pt1 | contig 12318 bp, 10 predicted proteins | sample 9134231 | NCBI WGS metagenome assembly JAEEGL01 (sample SAMN16246548, study PRJNA631951) | gut metagenome | biome: gut microbiome; feature: rumen; material: fiber-attached | host: Bos | place: Iran: Karaj | collected 2018-10 | reverse complement strand
CAAGAAAAGAAGCTTATTGAAATAAAAGTAGTTACTAATGAAAAGAATATAATGGAAGAATATATTTATCTAGATTTCTATTATGAAAAGATAAGTATGCTTCTAGTAAGTGAAATAAATAAAGAAACAAAAGAAGAAAAAGAAGATAATGAAGATGTATTTAAAATATTAGAAAAAGAATTAGGTAAATCATTATCACCAATAGAAATAGAAATAGTTAAGGCTTGGAAAGAATATAATTACTCTGATGAAATGATAAAAGAAGCAATAAAAGAATCTGTTATGAATGGAGTAGCAAGTCTAAAATATATTGATAAGATATTATATGAATGGTCTAAAAAAGGAATAAAGACTAAAGAAGATGTTGAAAAGAATAGAAAACAATTTAGAGAAAAAGAAAAGCCAAAGAAAGTAGATATCTTTGAATATGAATGGTTAGATGATAATGAACAATAAAATAATAATGGATTATTTAGATGAATTATTTAAAAATCCAAGATGTGAATTAAATTACAATAAAGATTATGAACTATTAATTGCAGTAGTCTTAAGTGCCCAAACAACAGATAAAAGAGTAAATGAAGTAACAAAAGTATTGTTTAATAAATATAATAGTCTTGAAAAGTTAAAAGATGCTCCCCTTGATGATATTAAAAATATTATTAAGCCAATAGGAACTTTTAATAAGAAAGCAGTATTTGTTAAAGAAATAGCAAGTTATCTATTAGATAATTGTAATGGAGTAGTACCAAATGATGAAAAGCTTCTAACTAGTATTCCAGGAGTAGGAAGAAAGTCTAGTAATGTAGTTAGAAGTAATCTGTTCGATTATCCTGCTATAGCAGTTGATACTCATGTATCAAGAGTAAGTAAAAGACTTAATTTAGCCAAAGAAAAAGATGATGTCTTAACGATAGAGAAGAAACTAATGAAAAAGTTTCCTAAAGAAAGATGGTCTCGTCTTCATCATCAATTAGTTTTATTTGGTAGATATAATTGTACTGCTATTAATCCTAAGTGTGAAGGATGTAAGCTAAAAGAAATATGTAAGTATAATAAAAAGAGTACTAACAAATAGTACTCTTTATTTTTATTCTACAACTAGTATCTTTCTAGATACTGTTTTTGTTTGTCCTTCATAAGTAGCAGAATAAGTAATTGTAAATGTATTTTCTTCTGTTGTTGATATATTAGCAACATTTTCTCCATCTTTATTCTTTATTGTAATGCTTACTGCAGCTTCAACAACTTCTCCGTTCTTAGTGAACTTAATATCAGCTGCACTAGGATTAGAATCAGATGGAATTAAAGCATCTCCTACATGATATGATTTTTCAGATGCTACTGTTAATGATAAGTTAAGCACTACAGGTTCAGCATAACTGATTGGAATTGTAACACCTAAACTATCGACAACAGATGAATCTCGATATCCAGCAGAAATTCTATATACTCCATTTGGATCTCCACCATTAACTATTCTATAAACAGTGTCAGTAGTAAATCCTATATAATTTCCATTTTTAAATATTTTATATCCTAATTCTCCATAAGACTTAGACATATCTTCACTTGGGGAACCAATTCCGTTCCATGATAAAGTTACAGTCTTTGAAGCAGGATCATAATTACCTGAATATCCTGTGACGTCGGAGAGTCTTTGGTACGCAGCCGATACTTCCGTAGGCTCAGTACCTTTTTTGAACCATTCATAAACTATCTTATCTGAAGGTGTATATTCACTTGGAAGTTTTGGTTCTCTATCAACATCGTTTGTTACTTCGATTTTTGATTTAACAACAGTATTTGGAACTGCAAAGTCCTGACCATTCTTTTTAAATACAACCTTTCCCACTGAAGTAAATAATCTCTTTCTGTTACTTAATGCTGAATTTGGATTTGACCAATATTTAGTACTAATTGGATCATATCCATACCAAACTGATATAACAGATTCAGGATCATATCCTATTATCCATGCATCGTTAAGTGCATCACTACCTAAACTATACTGATATCTTATTTGTGCTGTATAGTTAGTAGTTCCTGTTTTAGCAGCTATATTAATTCCATTTATCTTAGCAGCATTACTTAATCCACTTTGTACAGCAGTTTTTAAGCAATCTGTAATCATAAATGCAGTAGCACTGCTCATAACTTGTTTTTTAGTATCTTCTGGTATAACAACTTCACCAGTATCTCTAAATACAATCTTACTAATTACATGTGGTTCAATATAGTAACCACCATTGGCAAATGCTGCATATGCTCCAGCCATTTCCCAAGGGTTAGAACCATTGAATGAACCAACTGAGTAAGCTTCATGAAGCCATCCAGATTTCTCTGATTCAGGTTCTAATGAAATACCTAAAGACTTAGCAAAATTAAATATTGTTCTATTATCAACTTGTTGGAATGCCTTTAAGGCAGGAACGTTTCTTGACTGAGCAAGAGCAGTTCTAAGAGTAATAATACCCATATGACCACGGTCAGAGTTTCTTATTTCCTGACCACTACTATAGTAGTATCTAGAGTCATCAAATAATTTACCAGTTGACCAGTTTTCATATTCTATTCCTGGTGCATAATCAAATACTGGTTTAGCTGTAGATCCTATCTGACGAACAGTATCTTTAGCATAGTTAGTAGGTCTATTAACTCCATCTTGGTTACGTCCTGCACCAATAGCAGTAACTTTACCAGTAGAAGCTTCAAGTACTACAATACCAGCTTGAACTTCTGGGTTATCCCAGTCATAAGTAGCACCACTCATAATATCATCAATTGCTTGTTGATATGTTGGATTCATATTTGTATAGATTAACATTGAAGTAGTATGTGGATTAGCACCATACTTATCAATAGCTTCATCAACAACTGTATTTAAATATGACCAATATTTTTGATTTTCTCTTTGACTATCTAATAAACTCTTAACAGGTATTGCATTAGCAATATCTCTTTCTTCTTGAGAAATATATCCATGATTATACATTAGTTTTAAAACTGTAGCACGACGAGCTTCAGCAGCTTCTGGATTCTTAAATGGATCATAAGCACCAGGAGCCTGGAACATACCAATTAATAGAGAAGACTCAGCTATGTTTAAATCAGATGCATGTTTATTGAAATATGTAAGTGCTGCTTGTTCAACTCCATAAGCATTATTACCTAAGAAGTGGTTATTTAAATAGAATTCAATTATTTCTTGTTTAGAATAATTATTTTCTATTTTAAATACAGCCATATATATATCTGTAAACTTACGAACTATTCCTTCAAAACCTTTAGTCTTATTTGCATTCTCAGCATTATAACTGTTCTTTGCAACCTGCATTGTTAGAGTAGAAGCTCCTCCAGCATCACTATTACCAACTGCTTGTTTAAGTGATGCAACTAAGAATCTTGGAGCATCAAATCCATTATGTTGGAAGAATCTTGCATCCTCAGTAGCAACAAGAGCATCAACTAATTCTTCATTAAGTTGATCATATTTTATAATTTCACGCTTTTGTGTACCTAACTCAGCAATTTCATTTCCATTCATATCGTATATTTTTGTTGTTTGTGTCATTGTTAATGCATCTTCATTAAATTCAGGTGCATGTTCAACAACATAATTTAAGAACCAAGCAACTCCACATACTCCTGCTATTGCAACAAGTAATACTAAAATAGCTAAAGAATTAAATAGAATTTTTACCCATTTCTTTCTTTTCTTTCTTTCCAAAATACTAGATATCCAAAGAATAAATAATATTCCAAATACAAGTATTGCAGTAAAAGCAAAATTCATAAAAATTAATCCAAGAACTATTAAAGTAGCTATAAATATTGCTAGAATCTTAACACTAGTTTTAATATGTATTTTCTTATTAACAATTTTCTTTTTCTTATTTGCCATTCATACCTCCTATAATATAATCTATAATTTTTAAGTAATCTAATCTTGGTGAATAAGATATTTCTATCTCATATCCCTTATCTTCAAAATACTCAATAGGAATAGATTTCCTATCATTATTTTTAAGAAAGTCTAAGTAATCTTTTCCCATAAGAATGTAATCTTTATTAAGTTTGGAAAATCTTACAACCAAGAAACAAATACCTCCATTATCTACTATATGCTTAATATGTTCAGTTTGATGTTTATGTATATTAGATAAAGGAAAAGAAGTTTTACTTATTGTTTCTTTAGCTTCAAAATCAATATACATTCCTTTATATAAGCCATTGTAATCTGTAGTAGATGGTTCTTTAAAATAGGCTTCTTTAATAATCATCCCATTCTTATAATCTACTTTAGTTACTTGAATAGGAGTAGGTTTCTTATAAATGAAAGCTTTACCATTATCAATATAATATTGATTAGTTAAGTTTAAATCATCTTCTAAGTCCATACCTCTATTATCATATTTTATGACATTATTGGTATTAATATTCTTAATACCTTTAGGATAGTTCATAATATCACCTAAACATTCACATATACTTAATCATTATACAATAAATTATATTATTTTTCTATATTTTTGAAGATATTTTATAATTTATTATTATATTGTTATATTTGACAAAAAAGCTATTTTATAAGATAATATTAGAGTAAGGGATTGGTGATATAATATGTATCAAGAACAATTTAATTTATCATCTAAAGATATTTTAGAGAAAGAGTTTAAAATCGACACAAGAGGATACAGATTGAAGGAAGTTGACCAATATCTTGATCTAATTATTAGCGATTATGATCAATTCTTTAAAATTTTAAAAGAGAAAGATAAAGAAAAAGAAGAGTTACTTGATGAAATAATGTCTTTAAAACAAGAGAATAGAAACTTAAAGACTAGCTTAGAAATAGCTAAATCAAATGAAGAAGAGAACGCAAATAATAAAGCAGTATCTAATGTAGATATAATGCAAAGATTATCTCAATTAGAGAAAATAGTATATGGTAAAGATGAATAATACTTTAGGTAAACGCTGCATTTTATAATGTAGAGGAAAGTCCATGCTTGCAGAATCTGTGATGGTTCTAGTGTTCGCGCTAGAGGAAAAAATAACTCTAGGTAGTTTAATAAACTAACGGCGACGAATTAACCTAAGTCTTTGATATGGTTATAGTAGTCATAAAGTGTCAAAGTGACGAACAAGTTGGAAACGACAGAAGTGGAACGTGATAAACCCCACGAGCAAGAAACTCAAATTATGGTAGAGGAGCTCATCTCTTAGGAATAAGAACTAAGAATGGGACTAGGAAACTAGTAGATAAATGTTTACCGCCTTTAATTAGGTACAGAACATGGCTTATTAAGTATTATTTATTTTTTTAAATAGAGGTGTTTATGAAAGAGCTCGGTGCATATCTTAAAGAAACAAGAATAAACAACGGTGTTAGTATTGATGAAGCTGCCCAAGACTTGGATATAGATAATTTTCTATTAGAAAGCATTGAAGAGGGGAATACAAGAGCATTCAAAGATATTTTATCTATGAAAGATAGAGTAAAAGAATATGCTAAGTATTTAGGATTAAAGCCAGAAGAAGTAATCGATGAATTTAATGATTACTTATTTGAAAAAACATCTAAAATATCTATTCAAGATATAATGGATGCAGAAAAAGGAATATCTAAAGATAAAGAAAAAAAGATAGCTTCTCCTTATACAATTGTAAAACCTAAAAAAGTTGATAATAGATTTATTTTATATGCAATAGGATTAATAATAGCAGTAGTTTTCTTAGTACTAGTTGTATTTAATTTAATTAGACCAAGGAAAGAAAAAATAGTTAAAGAATTAAGAACAGGAAAAGTAGGTGATTATTGTGAACTTGCCAAATAGATTAACAGTAGCAAGAATAGTATTGTCGGTAATTATAATTATATTATTATGTACTCCATTTTATGACTTTGGAATAGAATTTCCTAAAGGACCAGAAATAAGTGGTATTACATTAAAGACTGAATATATAATTGCTGGAGCTTTATTTATAATTGCTAGTTTAACTGATTTCTTCGATGGAAGAATAGCTAGAAAAAGAGGATTAGTAACAAATACTGGAAAGATGCTTGATGCAATAGCTGATAAAGTATTAGTTAACTCAGTATTAATTATTTTAACTTCTAAAGGTGAATTAAATGCTATAATTCCAGTTGTAATAGTAGTACGTGATATTATTGTTAATGCTATAAAGATGGAAGCAGCAAGTAAAGGAAAAGTAGTTGCAGCTATTGGAAGTGGAAAGATCAAAACAGCAGCATTAATGGTTGGAATAGTATTAGTATTCTTTGGTAACATGCCATTTGAAATATGGCACTTAAATGTAGCAGAATTCTTCTTATACTTTGCTACAGTAATGTCAATTGTTTCAATGATTCAATATTACAACATTAATAAAAAGTTAATAATTGATGACAAAGAAAAGTAAGATTTCTATTAAGAAATCTTTTTTTTATTCATAAATAGTAAAGCAAAAATAATAATTCAAACAATTGTTCGAAAAACTATTGCTTTTTTATTTTCATTAGTGTATTATAATTTTGTAAGTAAATATGTGGAGGAAATATTAACATGGCAAATATAGATAAGGATAAAGCTTTAGAGCAAGTATTAAATGATATTGAAAAACAATTTGGTAAAGGTTCAATAATGAGACTTGGAGATAACAAACATATGGAAGTAGATGTTTGTTCAAGTGGATCTTTATCATTAGATATAGCTTTAGGAGTAGGAGGATATCCTAAAGGAAGAATAATTGAAATATATGGACCTGAATCAAGTGGTAAAACTACATTTGCTCTTCATGCTATAGCAGAAGTTCAAAAACAAGGAGGAAGAGCTGCATTTATTGACGCAGAGCATGCTCTTGATCCAATGTATGCAAAGAATTTAGGAGTTAATATTAATGAACTTTTGTTATCTCAGCCTGATACAGGAGAACAAGCACTTGAAATTTGTGAAGCTTTAGTAAGAAGTGAAGCAGTAAGTATAATTGTAATAGATTCAGTAGCAGCACTTGTTCCACAAGCTGAAATAGATGGAGAAATGGGAGACTCTCATGTTGGTCTTCAAGCAAGATTAATGAGCCAAGCATTAAGAAAATTATCTGGTGCAATTAATAAGACAAAAACTATTTGTATTTTCATTAACCAATTACGTGAAAAAGTTGGAGTTATGTTTGGAAACCCAGAAACAACTCCAGGTGGACGTGCACTTAAATTCTATTCAACAATTAGACTTGAAGTAAGAAGAAGTGAACAAATTAAAGTTGGAGATCAAGTAGTAGGAAGTAAGACTTCAATTAAAGTAGTTAAGAATAAAGTAGCACCACCATTTAAGACTGCAGCAGTAGATATTATGTATGGTGAAGGTGTATCAAAAGAAGGAGAATTAATTGAACTTGCAGCAGATGCTGGAATTATTGATAAGAGTGGAGCATGGTTTGCTTATAACGGAGAAAAAATTGGACAAGGAAAAGAAAATGTTAAGCTTTTATTAAAAGAAAATAAAGCTCTATGTAAAGAGATTGAAGAGAAGACTAGAGAATACTACGGAATAGGTAAGAAAGCTGATAAAAAGGTAGATAAAGAATAAATAAAAAGAGGCATGAGCCTCTTTTATTTTATATCTAAACATTTATTCATTTTTGTACCTATAATATCCATTAGTTTATCAATTCTAAATATTTTAAATATAAGTATTCTAACTAAATCTAAAATAAAACAAACTAGATAAATAACTGCTAAATACATAAAGAAATATAAAACTAGATTTAATGTACTTCCTAATGTATATTCAAGCATAAAACCATTAAAGAAATAATCATATACTAAAGGATGACAATGACTAATATAAACAGAGAAAGAACATAATCCTAAATAATAGATACTAGTAGTAATAATCTTGCTATTAGTTTTTAATTTAATCTTAGAAAACATTAAAACCACAATAGATGATGCAATAACGTTAAATGGAGAAATATAATCAATAAACCAAAAATCACTTTTAATATCTTTAAATATACCAAAGTCTAATACTCTAACATAGTGATTTAATACCATTGCAGCAATAATACATGAAATAAGAGTAAGAATCATTTTAAAACTTACTTTTTCTTTATCAAAATATTTTCCTAGATAGCATCCAACCATATAACAGAATATTAACCAAAATGGACTATAACCTCTAAATACTTTAAAGAAGTCTACTGAGAAAAATAAACAAGGTAAGATTGAGAAAAATATAAATAATAGTATTAACAACTTTTTAAAAGATTCTTTAGATAAATTCTTAATTAATAAATTAATATATGGAATTGCAAAGAAGAGTAGAATATAACAAGTAATATACCAATTTCTTTCATAAAGAGGTGGAAATAAACCATATACAATTCCTTTTAATCCTAAGTTTTTAAAATCATATAAATTAAATACTTGAAATACCAAAGTTATTGCAATTGCATAAAAAATACATATAAAAATAAGCTCAATAATTCGTTTATATTTGACTTTATCTTTATCCCAAGATAAATAACCAGATAATATTGCAAAAGTGTTAACTGAGAAGAAACATACAGTATAAATAAGTAAGAAAATATGTCCTCTCATCGTATGCATATCAAGAGTACTAAGTATTCCACCTTGACCAATTAAATGCAGTCCAATAACACCTAACATTGCTAATACTCTTAAAATATCTAGACCATATTTTCTATTTAATACTTTATTCATTTTATCATCTCCATAAAAACTAAATTAATTATATCATAAAGATATTATTGATGAAAAAAACTTTGACAATAAGTGATAAACATCCTACAATAGAATTAGTGATGTTAATTTATATTATGTTAAATTAATTATAGACACAAACTAAGAAAATGGAGGAAAAAGTATGGAAATTTTATTCCCTATTTTGCTAGTTGTGGTTGGAATATCGGTTGGTTTTATTGTAAGCCATTTTATTAACAATTCTAAAGTTAACAATTCAAATAAAAAGGCCGAAGAAATTATAGATAAAGCTAAAAAAGAAGCTGAAAAGGCTAAAAGAGATTCATTATTTGAGACAAAAGAAGAGTTACATAAATTAAAATTAGAGACAGAAAAAGAGATAAAAGAAAAGAAAGAAGAACTTAAAGTATCAGAAGATAGACTTATCCAAAGAGAAAATAATATGGATAAGCGTGATGAGTTGTTCCAAAAAAGGGAAATGTCTCTAGAAGAAAAAGAAAAAGAAGTTATTGAATCTCAAAAAGATATCCAAGCAGAATATGCAAAAATAGAAGAGTTAAAACAACAAGAATTAGAACAATTAACAAAAGTTGCTCATCTACCTAAAGATGAAGCAAGAAAACTTGTAATGAAAAAAGTTGAAGAAACTATGTCTAAAGAAATATCTGAGTATATTAAAGAAAGAGAAGATGAAGCTAAACTTGAAGCTGATAAGAAAGCTAAAAATATGCTTGTTGTATCTATGCAAAGATATGCTGCAGATGTAGCTAATGAACAAACAGTTACAGTTGTAAATCTACCTGATGATGAAATGAAAGGTAGAATAATAGGAAGAGAAGGAAGAAACATTAGAACAATAGAAGCTATAACAGGTGTTGATTTAATTATTGATGATACTCCTGAAGCAGTAGTTCTTTCAAGTTTTGATCCTTTAAGAAGAGAAATCGCAAGAGTAACACTTGAAACTTTGATTAAAGATGGAAGAATCCATCCAACTAGAATAGAAGAGTTGTATGACAAAGTTAGCAAGGATATGAAACAAAAGATTATTGACTTTGGACAAGAAGCTTTATTTAAGTTAGGACTTACAAAAGTAGATCCAGAATTAATAGAAATTATTGGTAAGTTACATTTTAGAACAAGTTTTGGACAAAATGCTCTACAACATTCAATTGAAGTAGCTAATCTATCAGGATTACTTGCAAGTGAGTTTGGAGAAAATGTTCAACTTGCTAAAAGAGCAGGACTATTACATGATATTGGAAAAGCAATAGATCATGAAGTAGAAGGAAGCCATGTTGATATAGGAATTGAAATAGCTAAAAGATATCATGAAAATGATGTTGTAGTTAATTCAATTGCATCACACCATGGAGATACTGAAGCTAAATCTGTTATTGCAGTAATAGTAGCAATTGCAGATGCTTTATCAGCATCACGTCCAGGTGCTAGAAATGATTCATTAGAGAACTATATCAAGAGACTTGAACAATTAGAACAAGTTGCTAATGATATGCCAGGAATAGATAAGACATTTGCTGTTCAAGCAGGAAGAGAATTAAGAGTAATTGTTAAACCTGAAGAAGTAGATGACTTAGGAGCACATAAGATTGCAAGAGATGTTAAAGATAAGATTGAAGCAACAATGCAATATCCTGGAACTATTAAAGTAACAGTTGTAAGAGAAACAAGAGCACAAGAAGAAGCAAAATAATGCTTCTTTTTTTATTAAAAAAACATTATAATTAGAATAGGAAAGGAGAACGGAAAGTGAAAAAAATTTTATTAATTTTATTAATGGTTGTTATGGTTTTACCAGTTGTTGCTAAGGCTGATACTATATACTGGAATTCATTTTACAATAAGAATACTACAGTAGGTGGAGAGGTTGAAGTTCATCTAGTAATAGAAGATGGAGAACTTGCAAAAGACTTAACAGTAGAATTTTCATATGATCCAACTATGTTAAAAATATCTAAAGATATGATTGATATAGAAGCTAAAAAAGAAGTAACAATTGAAAATGGTAAAGTTAAAGTATTAATAAAAGAGCTAGAGTATGGTCTTGATAACTATGGTTATAAATCATTAAATCTAAGATTTACTGCATTAAAACAAGGTTCAACAGGAATAAGCATTAGCTTTTCTAAAAGCGCAATGTATGCAACTCCAACAGATTTAAGTATAAATATTAGCAATAAAGAAGAATGTCCAGTTTGTGAAAAATGTGAGTGTAGTAAAGAAGATAAATCTACAGAAGAAAAAACATGTGAACCATGCGAATGTAACAAAGAAGAAAATAAACCAGTAGAAGAAAAAACATGTGAAAAAACAGAAACATCAAATTCTAACGATTTATTCTTATATTGTTCTTTGGGACTAAACGCTTTGTTATTAATAGGATTAATATTAGCAATTGTATTAAAAAATAAACCAACAAAGCCTGTTGAAAAAGAAATAGAGAATAATAATAAATAATAAAAATATCCACAATTATGTGGATATTTTTTTATCTTTTAATATCTAATATTACTGGCAAGATTATTGGCTTTCTTCCTGTTAGTTCATATATATATGGAAATAAATCTGCCGTAATTTGACTTTTTATATCGTTAAATGTAACAACGTTATCTTTTAATTTATTTAGAATTATTGTTTCAGCCATATTTTCTATTTTCTTAATTAAAGCTTCATTTTCATTAATAAGAACGAAACCACGAGTAGTTATATTTGGATGGATTAATAATTCTTTCTTCTTCATATCAATATTTGCAATTACTACTAGTATTCCATCACTTGCCATAATTTTTCTATCACGAAGAACAGCACTGTTGATTTCTTCTAGTCTATTACTATCGATATAAACATCGCTTGCAACAACAGGAACATCTTTAGTAATAACATGATTATCTAAGCTTAACACATCACCATTTTGAAGAACGAATGTATTTTCTTTTGGTATTCCACATTCTATTCCTAGATTAGCATGACTCTTAAGCATTCTATAATCACCATGAAATGGCATTAAATACTTAGGCTTAATTAATCTAATCATAAGTTTTAATTCTTCCATATTAGCATGTCCTGATGTATGAATGTCTGATAATGATTGAGTTGTATATACTTTAACTCCTTGTAGGTACAATTTATTAATTGTATGACCTATATACATTGAATTACCTGGAATAGGGGATGAAGAGAATACTACAACATCATCAGGTCTTAACTTAATTTGTTTATGAGTACCATTTGCAATACGAGAAAGTGCTGCAAGAGGTTCTCCTTGAGATCCAGTACAAAGAAGTGTTACTTCTCCTGGCTTTAAGTTATTAGCTTCCTCAGGTGTTATTAAAATATCAGGATGATCAATATAACCACCTTCTATAGATATCTTAATATTATTCTCCATACTTCTTCCAAAGACACATAACTTTCTTCCGTGGTTATAGCATGTTTCAACAATATGTTTTAATCTATAAATGTTGGATGCAAATGTTGCAATTATCATTCTTTGAGTTGTATGTTTGTCAAAGATATCATTTAAAGCATTGTCAACTTTTGCTTCACTATTGCTTATACCTTCATTT
>JAEEGL011483413.1_pt1 | contig 12318 bp, 8 predicted proteins | sample 9134231 | NCBI WGS metagenome assembly JAEEGL01 (sample SAMN16246548, study PRJNA631951) | gut metagenome | biome: gut microbiome; feature: rumen; material: fiber-attached | host: Bos | place: Iran: Karaj | collected 2018-10 | reverse complement strand
TGCCGACAAAGTTCATGTCAGTTTCGACTTTGTTGTACATTGGATGCTCCTTTCTTGTTAAAAACAAAGAGCTTCGTCCCTGCAAAAAGGACGAAGCTCAAAAAATGCTTTCGTTATACCACCTGTTTACACATACGCGCCGGAAATTCCGGTTGAATACGCTCCTCGTTAACGCCAAGGAAAACGTCAGGATTTACTAAATGACTTCAATCCCACAGCTCAGAAGTGATTTTCGATAAGCTATTACTTGCACCTGCTTCCACCAACCGCAGGCTCTCTGGAGCGTTCATAAAATATCTACTGTCTTCGTCACAGCCTTTTAATATTTCACATATAATAATGCTAATTATCACTCTTTGTCAAGAAACTTGTATGTAACTGCTGCAAGAGCTGAGCCTACGAAAGGTCCAACGATGAATACCCAAAGGGCGATAATAGGAGCAGTGTTTCCTGTGATTGCTGCAAAGATAGCAGGGCCAAGGCTTCTGGCAGGGTTTACAGATGTGCCTGTAAGTCCGATACCGAAGATGTGTACCAGAGTAAGTGTAAGACCAATGATAAGTCCTCCGAATGAACCATGCTTAGCCTTTGGTGATGTTACACCAAGAATTGTAAGTACAAAGATGAATGTAAGAACGATTTCTACAACAAGTCCTGCTACGAAGTTTCCGCCAACACCATCGAGACCGTTTGCTCCAAATCCGCCTGTAGCGTCCTCAACTGTGCCAAGTGCAAAGATAATAGCAAGAATACCTGATCCGGCGATAGCGCCTATGCACTGTGAAATAATGTAAGCAATGAACTGTGCCATGTTCATTCCACCTGTCATGAATACAGCAAGTGAAACTGCAGGATTGATGTGGCAGCCCGAAACATTACCAATGCAGTAAGCCATTCCAACGATTACAAGTCCGAACGCAAGCGCTGTCAAAAGATATCCGCAGCCGCTCTCTGAATCACAGCCAACCAGCATGGCTGTTCCGCAGCCAAGCACCACAAGTACACAGGTTCCAATACACTCCGCAACAAATTTCTTCATACCAATTTCCCTCCAATCATTGTGCTCTCCCGCACATATAGTCATAATAATAATCTACTACTTTCAGGAAAAAATATCATCAATATTTTTACTGTTTTTCCCAAATTGCATACAATGTGACCTTTTTTCTGCCATTAAGCACAAGTTTGCCAAAGCTGTATGCCGGTTTTCCGTCGGCCTTAAGAACAAAACCGCTCCTGCAGTTCTTATCAAGGGAGAAGCCCTGAAGCTTGTAGCCTTTCTTTACGAAGTTCTCGCTGTTAAAATCAGAAACCAGCTCAAGAACGTCAGCACTGTAGTCAAGGTTCTTTCCGATAACTCCGGTCTTTTTGCCCTTGTAGTTTCCGCCCTGGGCGTTGAAGACAAGGTCGTAGGTGATTCTCCTGAATTCAGGATAAAGGCTCACATTGCTGCAGTTTGTGGCATTGATCTTTATAATGTATCCGTTCTTTTTTGTCACCTTGTTATAATCATCCTCATCTGCAAATTTCCAGCCGAGGAAGTCATAGCCCTCTTTTTCCATCTTGGGTAAAACAAGGCTCTCTCCGCGAGTTACGTTCATTGGAAGGCCGAAGGTATCAGTCGCTTCTTCCCTCTCCTTACCATTCTCATAGATAGTTGCATCGTAGTATTTGATCTCGTAGGTCAGAGGCTTCCAGATGCAGTAAACAGTCGCTGAACCTGAAGTTCCTGCACATCCCAAATTATCAATAGTAAGAAGGTCCTCATCATAAGGGTCTGCCTTAGGATTTGTGGAATAGCCAGCAAGCTCAAAGCCTGGTCTGTACCACTCCTCGATTATGTCCTCGTTGGTCCATTCACTGGCAAGTCCGCCCTGATAGTAGACTACTCCGTATGGAGTTTTTCCTGTTACTTTGCGATTATTTCTGTAAACATTTGAGGCATTTGGTGCAACATATACTTTAATTCTGTTAGGCTCAAAATGGGGCTGCAGATCAATATTCTCATTTGCATAAGGAACGATGTGGGTTGCGAATATGTACTCTCCATAGCCGGTCAGCATCCTTACCCTGTCAAAAAGAGTCACATGTTCTTCTCTGTATTCCCATCCGTAGAACTTGTATCCGGGGCAGCTTGCCTTGGGAAGAGCGATTCTCTTCTTGTTGTTTCCGGGCAGGACAGTCAGCTGCTTGGAAAGCTTCGCTCCATCGTAGTCGTCAAGGTTATAGTTTATGTCATAGCAGTTGTCTGAAATAATGGCATAGAGATTGATTTCTTTTTCTGTCTTAGTGAGCTTTGTATAGTCTTTTCCTCGGACGAAATCAGCATCTCCGCCATCTATTCTGGAAAAGCCTGTGATCTCCTGATTTTTCTTAAGGTACTTGTCAAGGCTTCTTGCTGCGTAGTCAAAGTTCACTGTATCTTCGTAGAAAATTCCGGTGTAATCAGAAAGCTCCACCGGCTCTTTAACGCCGTCCAGATGGAAAATTATCTTATATTCAAAAGGTGCGAAAACTGCAGTGAGCTCCAAGTTGCCATATGCTCCGGGAAGGATTCTGTGGCCTTCGTTATCTATGATCAGCGCAAGCTCCTCAGGATCAGCAACTTCTACGCCGTCTCTTTTTACAGTGTATCCGCCAAAAACAAAGCCTTCTTTACGGGGAACAGGAAGTACTGCTCCGGTCTCGATATCATAGGTCTTAGGCGCATTGACCTGTTTTCCGCCGCCCAGCTTGTAGCTGATCTTGTAATTTACAGGGGTCCAGTTCGCTGTAAGAGCGACGTTTTCGCCCTTTGTCTTTGTGAGATTCTTTACTTTTGCATTCTTTGAAAAGGTCTTGGTCTTTCCGCCGATAACTGCTGACCAGTTCTTGAAGGAATAACCGGTCTTTGTATAAACATATTTTGAAAGATCCAGAACTTCGCCTTGTTCAAGCTGAAGCTTTCTTCCTGCTTCGTATCTTTCATTACCTGCTGCAGGCACTGCGCCGTCGATATTTTCAAGGGTTACGGAGTAAGCATCCTTAAGCTCTGTCCACTTTCCGTAAACCTTAAAGATATTCTCCATCTTTTCGCAGGCAGGAATCCTCTTTGAAAAGCTTGCAGGAGTTACAAAGTCCTCATCCAGATACCAGGAAAGTGCATAGCCGTCCTTTTCAGGAATAGGCTGAGCATCCGCTGAAACAGCATAGTCATAAAGAACTCCAAGCTCCTCGGCCCTGTCATCATTGTGGGCTGAGAATACGCCTCCCACGTAGGATACGCCATCTAAAATGAACTCTGCTGCATAGTAATCAGGATAGATCGCATAAAGAGTAAATGGCTTGTCGGTAAACTCTTTGCAATCATCATTCAGCATGATCCTGCGAAGATAAATATCCTCGTTGCTGTAATATCTTCCGGTTCCGTCTGCCTTATCGTTCCATCCAAGAACCGGGAGCTTTCCGCCCTCGTAGGGTCTTCCGGCTGCGTCCTGATATACCCCGGGTTCAAAGGAATCCGGGATCTTATAATATCCGTTTTTAAGCACCGGAATCACAGCCTGTGTCCTGTCTTCGTTGAACTTAACGGGAAAAGTCTTACTTACTTCCTTGCCATCAATTTTTTCGCCAAGAGTATAAGTAACTGTGCCCTTGTCAAAAAACTCATTCTCGAATACACCGCCGTTGGCATCGAGAATGTAGGCGCCTTCAATCTCCTCCATATCCCAGGTGGCTGTTACTGTAAGGGGCTCTCCGGATTCGATCGTATCTACTGCAATCTCTGTATCTATACGCAGCGCGTATGGTTTTTTGTAATAATCGCCAACTATGAACACTCTGCAGGGTATGTCATCGTTGACAGTAATACTCTTTAAAACTCCATTGGCAATGTATGGCGCTATACCTACATTTATCTCCACATCATAAGTATCTCTGGGTGTAGTCAGCCATCGATTATCCTGAAGACTTGCTCTGCATGCCTTCTTGCCCTGCTCCTCAACGTATTTCTCAAACTCAGAGCCAAAGCCTACAAAATTCACCTGAAGGCTGGTGGGCTTACCCAGCTCATCTTCCTGCTCAGGCTCTTTAGCTGCTTCTACTGTAACTTCTTCATTAACTTCGTCATTAGTTTCTTCTGTGATCTCTTCAGTGAATTCTTCTTTGAACTGAATTTCAGACTCCGGCTCTTCTGTTGCCGGAACTTCAGATTCTTCAAACTCTTCTGATTCTGCAGCTTCTTCATACTCTGCAGCTTCTTCAGAAACGTCCTCGCAGAAGTACTGCTCTTCCTGCGCATAGTCCTGAATAAAGACTTCTTCAGATTCAAACTCAGCCTCTGCATAGGCTGCTACGGGCGTAGAAAGGCCCATGATCATTGCCAGTGCTCCCCCAAGCACCGAAAACGCAAGCTTATTTTTCATACACATCACTCCATTATATTTGTTTTTCGCTTTTTTACGCCCATTAAGAATATACCCACAGACCGGTGAAGTCAACGGAAAGCTGCGCGTTTTTGCCAGTATTTTACAAAGTTATAATTTGAATTAGTACTTTTGAAAAGTTATGATATATTCAGACGCTCGTTATAATTCACATCTATTTCGTAGGCATATGAAAACAGGAGGTGCTTCCTGCCATGGAATTTGATTTTCTTCTTGATTACAGAACGACCGACACCGAAGCTGAAATTTTCTGGGACATGCCTCTGGAGGCAACTCCCCAGTGTACTTATATTGTAAATATCAATGACAAAAACGTAGGAACCACCCAAAAGACTCATGTCTCGCTGTCAGGCCTTATTCCCGAAACAGACTATGAGGTAGAGGTTCTTATGGCATCTCCCGAGGATGCAAGGACCGGAATGCCCCCTGTTCCTCTGGGAAGAGTCTACTTTTGCACCGGAAAGACCAAGAAAAGGATCGACATCACCGCCGCTCCCTACAATGCTGTGGGCGACGGCATTACAATGAACACAGCTGCAATTCAAAAGGCTCTTAACGACTGTGATGCTGATTCCTACGTATATATTCCCAAAGGGGACTTCATAACCGGCGCTCTTGATATGCACTCAGATTCTGAGCTCTACCTCGAGGAAGGTGCTCTTTTGCAGGGCTCTCTAAATCCCGGGGACTATCTTCCAAAGATTCACAGCCGCTTTGAGGGCTACGAGATGGAATGCTACAGAAGCCTCTTAAATCTGGGGACTTTGGACAACACGGCAGGCTATAACTGCTCCAATGTTGTAATCCGCGGAAAAGGCTCCATTATGGGAGGAGGCAGTATTCTTGCCAAGTCCATAGCAGCTTTGGAAGCAGAGAGATTAAAGGATTTCATTGCATCCCTGGGCGATAGGATAACAGAGTATGAAAAGCCCGAAACCCTCGCAAGCAGAGCAAGAGGAAGGCTCATCAACATGAGCAACTGCCAGAATATATGGATCCACGGCCTTAAACTTGGCTTTGCGCCCTCCTGGAATCTGCACTTTATTTATTCAGACCAGATAGTTACCGACCACTGTATCCTTAGGTCTGAAGGAGTCTGGAACGGAGATGGCTGGGATCCGGATTCTTCCACCAATTCCACCCTCTACGCCTGCGAATTCTACACAGAGGATGACTCCGTTGCGATCAAGTCCGGCAAGAATCCAGAGGGCAACATAATAAACAGACCAACAGAGCATATACGTGTCTTCGATAGCGTATGCCACTTTGGACACGGGCTTTGCATCGGAAGCGAGATGTCCGGAGGAATCAACGACATCCGCCTCTGGGACTGCCAGATGGGTCCGACCTGGTCAGGCATTGAGATTAAGGCTACAAAAAAGCGCGGAGGTTATGTAAAGAACATTATAGTCAGGGATATCACTGCCTCTCACGTGCAGATGCACTCAGTGGGCTACAACGACGACGGCGAAGGCTCCAAGGTTCCTCCTGTTTTTGACGGCTGCCACTTTGAGCGAATGCATCTTTTAGGAAGATTTTTGGACAATAACGCCGGCCAGAACAAGTGGTACGACTGCCCGTCAATTCTTCTATGCGGCTTTGATGTTCCGGGGTATGAGATAAAAAATGTCTCTTTCAAAGATATCGAGATGGAAAATCCTGCCGAGGGTGTCGACAGCATCCACATGGAATACTGCCAGGACATCACTTTTGACAGGATCAGAACTGTTCCCAGGACAAAAGCAGTATAAAAAAGACCTGATTACTGAGGTGACTATCTTCAGTAATCAGGTTTTTATTATTTAAATCATAGCTAAGAGTTTATCAACATCCTCTTTAGTGGTCGCCCAGTCCGTAGCAAAGCGGATGACTGTGTGCGTATTATCATATTTTTCCCAAAAGCTGTAACCAACTTTTCCATCAAGTTCCTTAAGCCTCTCATCCTCTGCTATCACAAACTGCTGGTTTGTTGGAGAATCAAGGAAAAATCTGTAGCCTTTTTCTTCAAGGCCCTTTTTCATGTATTCTGCCATCTCAATGGCATTCTTACTGATATCGAAATAGAGGCCATCTGTAAAAAGAGTATCGAACTGAAGCCCAAGAAGCCAGCCCTTAGCAAGAAGCGCTCCGTGCTGCTTGATAATTGGAATATGGCGCTTTGGCTTTCCGCCCTTTGTAAAGACCACTGCCTCGCCAAACAAGGCTCCAACCTTGGTTCCTCCGATATAAAAGACATCCGTAAGTCTTGCAATATCACTTAAGGTAACATCTGTGCGCTTACTCATAAGGCCGTAGCCAAGCCTTGCCCCATCAAGGAAAAGCGGAATCTCATGCTTTTTGCACACAGCTGATATAGCCTCCAGCTCGCTCTTGGTGTAAAGAGTTCCATACTCGGTAGGATGTGAAATATAAACTGCACCGGGGAAAACCATGTGCTCATAGCTGTCATCCTTGTAAAACCTGTCAATAAGTGCATCAAGGTCCGCAGCCGCTATCTTGCCCACCTCTGAGCCATACTTTTCTGTATCTGTCTCAGCGCCTTTTGCCGGCAGCGTAAGAACTTTATGGCCTGAAAACTCAACTGCTCCGGCCTCGTGAGCTGCAATATGTCCTGTTGAAGCTGCCACAACTCCCTCATAGGACTTAAGCAGCATGTCGATGATTGTCTGGTTTGTCTGGGTTCCGCCAACCAGGAAGAACACCTCTGCTTCAGGACACTGGCAGGCCTCTTTTATCTTTTCAGCCGCGCTCCTGCAGTAATCATCCTGTCCATATCCACCGTTTTGTTCGTAGCAGTTATCCAAAAGCCTCTTAAGGATCTTTGGATGTGCTGCTTTTGTGTAATCGCTCGCAAAAGAAATAAAGTCTCCCATTTTTACTCCTATCCTGTTCTAGTCAAAGCGCTGTAATGCACACTTTCTATTTTTCACACCGTTACTTAAGCTCTGAAAAATCAGCGCTTTCTTCAAGCGCCTTTACAAATTCCTCAAGACCTTCTTTGTCACTCTCATCAAATCTTCCAAGGCTGGGGCTGTCTATATCAAGGACAGCAACAACCTTTCCTCCTGCGTGGATCGGCACTACGATCTCTGAATTTGAGGCGCTGTCGCAGGCAATATGTCCGGGGAACTCATGAACATTTTTTACCAGCTGCGTCTTGTCAGAAAGGGCTGCTGTTCCGCATACTCCCTTGCCAAGTTCAATCCTTATGCAGGCAACCTTTCCCTGAAAGGGTCCAAGCATAAGTGAACCTTTATTCATAACATAAAAGCCTGCCCAGTTAAGGTCCTCCATATTTTCATACAAAAGTGCTGAAGCGTTGGATAAAACCGGAATATAGTTGGGCTCATCCTCCGCAAGTGATCTGATCTGTTTTGCTAAAAGTCTGTAATCTGTCATGTTCATCTCCAATTTATGATATGAAAAAAGGGTATGAGTCCGAAAACTCATACCCAAAATTCTAGCACGCTTTTAACTTGTGCACAATCTGTTTTTGATCATCGTAAATCTTTTATTCTTCGTCTCCGCCAAGCTGCCACTCAGGCTTTTTGAAGAAGTCAACTCTGGGCTCAAGGAACTTGAACTCGTGTCCCTCGTCCATGATTGCTGTAAGAGGCTCAAAGATATGATCCCAGCTCCAGAGCTTTTCATCCACAGCAAGGTATTCTCTTACTTTCTCACATCCAACAGGTGCAAAAGGATGAAGAAGTGTTGTGATCACCTTTACGCAGTAGAAGCAGTCTGAAAGAACCTGTGCTCTAAGCTCGTCATCTCCGATCTTCTCTGCCTCTCTGATATTTGCTACCCAGTACTTGTTTACCTCTCTGATGTAGCTGTCGAGAGTATAGGTAATTCTGTGGAAATCGTGGTTATACATATGTCTCTCATACTCAAGGATCGCATCCTCTGAGAGCTTTTTGATCTTATCTGACAGTTCTTTCTCAGGAAGCTTTCCTTCATAGTACTGCTGAAGTGAGTAGAAGCAGCTTCTTACGATTCTGTTGAATACGTTTGTAAGAAGGTTTCCTTCCTTGAGAACCATGTCCATTCCGGGCTCATCCTTAAGCTCAGGAAGAAGAGTTTTAGGCTTGAAGCCTACGCTTTTTGAGGAAAGTCCGAGTGAAAGGAAGTGCATTCTAAGCTGCTCTGCGGAGTAGAGGCTTAAAAGCTCCTCTGCCATAGGCGGCTTAACATTTCCGCTGGAGCTTGCTTTTTTATCTCCAAAAAGGATGTGACAGTTGGCCACAAGGTGAGGGAAGTTAAAGTTTGAAATGTCCTCAGGAACCTCTTCAGGTCTGTACTTAAGTCCTACAGCCATAGCCATCTCAGCTATTCCGTAGAAATAGATATTGTCTTCTCCGATGAACTGGTAAACCTTGGCATCCTTGTCGTCCCACCAGCGCTTCCACTCATCTTCTCCGCCGATGCCCTGCTGCTTCATGTAGGTCTTGGAGAAGGAAATTGGAGCCCAAAGAGACTCCGGCCATACCCAGAAGGTGAAGCCCTTCATATCCTCTTTATCCGGAACAGGAACGCCCCAGGCTGCATTTCCTGAAAGTCTGAAAGGAACGAGAGTCTTACCTGTTCTGTAGTTGATTCCTCTATCATCAAGAACCTTTCTTGCTGCATCTCTGTCTGCAAGATTCTTGAATACAAAAGTAACTGAAGGCTTCTTCTCTGCCTCAAGATCAATGGTCTCATGCTCAGGGAATTTGCTTCTGAGCTCGTCCATATCCTCTACAAGCTTCTTCTGAACGTAGATATAAGGCGGCTTAAGGAACTCTTCTATGGTGTTAAGCTGATTTTTTCTGGTGTTGGTGTTCTTTCTGAGGAACTCAACCATCTTTGTCATGAGCTCTCTGCACTCATCCAGCTTGAAATACCAGTTGGAAACGTATCTGATCTCAGGTTTTTTTCCTGAAAGTGTGCTCACAGGGTCGATAAGATCTGTGGGCATGTACTGATGTCCAAGTGAACATTCATCTGCATAGCCGTGCTCACTCTGGCAGCCTTCGATTGGGCACTTTCCAATAACCTGACGACCGTTAAGGAAAACCTGCTTTTCTGTATCAAAGAACTGAGGTGTTGACAGCTTTTCAAGCCATCCGTTCTTATAAAGAGTCTCAAATACCCAGGCGCTGACTTCATTATGTGTCTTTCCTGTCTCGCCAAAAGCAGAAGCACCAAAGAGGTTAAGTCCGATCTCATAATCAAGAAGTGTCTGCTTCTGAGTGTTATGATTTCCCATTACATAATCTTCTATGGTTCCTTCAAAGCCCTCAGCCACGAGCTTTCTGTATGCCTCGTCAATTGGTGAGCCGTAGCAGTCAGTTCCGGAAACAAAAATAACATTTTCGCTGCCGATACGGTCTCTCATAAATCTTGCGAAGGTATCTGCGTGTACAAACATTCCTCCGACATGGCCAAAGTGGAGCTTTTTATTACCATAGGGCATTCCTGCTGTAATGATAGCTCTCTTAGGAAAAACCGGTCTCTCGTCCGGTCTGATTCTCTTATTTATCATCTGTATTCTCTCTCTTTCTATTTAAACCGCCTTTTGAATTAATCGAAAAGGCGATATTTATTATAATCTACTTTTCAAATATGTACAGATTTTTCTTGTATTTATCTGGGACAGTGTTCAGGTTCACTTACAGCTACCCCTGTAAACATCAGCCTTACAGCTCGTCACATACCTGGAAGATCACAAATTTCAGGTAATAGGAAGCAGCGCCTCCCCAAAGGATCGGGTGGTCTGCAGCCTGCTGACGAAATTCAACCTGCTTAAGGCGCTTGTGCGCATCTCTTGCAGCGTCAGCAATGGTCTTAAGAAAAAGCTCCTCATCCATGAAATGAGAGCAGGAGCAGGTGGCAAGATAGCCGCCGTCCTTAACCAGCTTCATTCCGCGCATATTTATCTCTTTATAGCCTGTGGCTGCTTTCTTTATTGAAGCCCTGGATTTGGTAAAAGCAGGAGGATCAAGGATAACTACATCAAACTGCTCGCCCTTTTTCTCAAGGTCCGGTAAAAGTTCAAAAACATCTGCGCATTGGAAGGATGCGACCTTCTCAAATCCGTTGAGTGCAGCATTTTCTTCAGCCTGTTTGCAGCCCAGGTCCGAAGCATCCACTCCGATGACCGAGGAAGCTCCGCCGGCTGCTGCATTGAGTGCAAAGGAGCCTGTATGTGTAAAGCAGTCCAGAACCTTTTTGCCCTTGCACAAACCTCTTATGGACTGCCTGTTAAACTTCTGATCCAGGAAAAAGCCTGTCTTCTGACCATTTTCAACATCTACATAATATTTTATTCCGTTCTCTTCAATGAGAACCTTTGTGTCGAACTTATTGCCAATAAAGCCCTTGACTCTCTCGAGTCCTTCAAGCTCTCTTACCTTGGCGTCGCTTCTTTCATAGATTCCGCGAATCTTAACGCCATCCTCTGAGAGAACCTTTTTGCAGGCATCGAGGATAATTCCTTTCATGCGGTCTGTTCCAAGAGCCAGTGACTCGATAACGAGTACATCTGAAAACTTATCTATTGTAATTCCCGGAAGAAAATCAGCTTCACCGAAGATCAGTCTTGTCGAAAGTCTGGTATATTCGTCCGCCCCGGGAACATAGTCTTTTCCCGCATCCTTTGGAGCAAGATATTCAAGAACATAGTCAGCCATCACTGCTTTTCTGTATTCCCAGGCAATTCTGACTCTCTTCTCGATAAGGGCCTCGTTTACCGGATTTTCCTTTTTTCTGGACATCATGCGAACTCTGATCTTGGATTTCTCATTTATAAAACCATAGCCCAGAAAATATCCGTCAAAATCATTGAGCTCAACGATATCTCCATTTTCAAAAGAACCTTCTACCCTGTCTATCTCATTGTCATAGATCCACGCTCCACCAGCCTTGAATTCACGGCCTTCGCGTTTTTTAAGCACGACCGATGCACCAGAATTTTTTATGCAATTACAATCACTCATATCATAAATCTCCGTATAATATCGATTCAGTATTTATAACGTACCAAAATTTTAGACTAAATATGTTGACATTACAATATATTTAGTCTAAAATCAATTTTGTCGTTGCGACACTAACAATTATATATTTTGTTAAATGCGATAGTAGCTTAGTTGGTAAAGCGCCACCTTGCCAAGGTGGAGACCGCGGGTTCGAGCCCCGTCTATCGCTCTTTTTTATTGTCTATTTTGCCACTCAGAAAAAGCCTTTTCCAATATCCCCTCTACATCTGCTCCTATAACATCAAGGCACTCGGCCTTTACCTCACAGACCTCTTTTATACCATAAAAACCCTGCGCAAGCGCCTTGACATAGCCATAGCCGTATTCATCAGAAAAAACAGGCCCTCCGGCAGTTGTTACATAGATAAGCCTTTTTGCATTGCAAAGCCCTATCGGAATCCCCTCTTCTGAGTACTTAAATGTAAGTCCAATGACATTTATCTGCTCGAAATAGGCCTTGAGTATCGCCGGAAAGGACATGTCCCAGTAAGGCGCAGCAATCACGATCTCATCCGCCTGCGCAAAGGAGATCGCCGGCCTGAAGGCCTCGTCTGAGAAGTCCATTTTCATGGATGCTTCGTCGCGAAACTTAAGGAAATCTTCATCGCTTATAGGTTTTACAACCTCCGCAGGCTTCGTCTCCACAATTGTTCCGCCAAGGCTGTCCATTATCCTGCGTGCCAGGCGATTTGTTCTGGATTCCTGCCTTACGCAGGCGTTTATGTATAGGATGGTGTTATTGTCAGTCATATTGTCGCGCTCCCGTGAATATATTGACGGTATATGACTATTTTAACATAAAATTGGGGGGCTGTGGTTGCGGGAAATGGACCTAGGGGACGGGGTTAGCGGGCCATTTTAGAAAACGAAAATGG
>JAEEGL011382138.1_pt1 | contig 12318 bp, 10 predicted proteins | sample 9134231 | NCBI WGS metagenome assembly JAEEGL01 (sample SAMN16246548, study PRJNA631951) | gut metagenome | biome: gut microbiome; feature: rumen; material: fiber-attached | host: Bos | place: Iran: Karaj | collected 2018-10 | reverse complement strand
TCCATGCCCGGACGGTTATAGTCGAAAATGCGATAGGTGACATCGGATGACTGTTGCACCTCTGCCAACATCACACCGCCACAGATGGCGTGGACACGGCCTGCTGGCAAGAAGAATACGTCACCGGCTTTCACCTTGTGGTCGGCAAGGACTTCCGTGATCGACCCGTCCTCTACCCGCTTCTGGTATTCGTATGGGGTGATCTGCTGATTAAAGCCTGCATAGAGGTGGGCGCCTTTATCGGCCTTGATGATATACCACATCTCGGATTTGCCCATCTTACCGTGCTCGCGCATGGCCATCTCATCATTGGGATGGACCTGAATGCTCAGGTCATGCCTGGCATCGATGAACTTGACCAGCAGTGGCAGTTGGCCATGATACTTCTCATTGACCTTCTTGCCAAGGATGGCATCGGGTTGTTCATTGATGACTGAAACGAGGTCTTTGCCGGCATATACGCCATTACTGATGATGCTGGTGCTGGTAGGCACAGCGCTCACCTCCCAGCTCTCGCCTATGGGCTCATCAGAAGGAGCAAGGCCTTTGTAGGGCCTGAGCTGGCTGCCGCCCCACACTACTGTGTGGAGGTTGGGTTGGAATAGTAATGGGTATAATTGCATTTGTTATGACTTATTTTCTTACTTTCTCTGGCGCAGAGAAAGAAGCAAAGAGACATCCACCCTCACCAAGGCTATGCCTTAAAAATCTTTTTCACAACACCCCGCCCCTCTTGCCTAAGAGGGTTACCTACCCCCTTCCAAACCTTCCCCCGACATCGGGGTGAAGACTTAACCGAAGAATGGCAGAAACCGCTCATTCTTCGACCCTTTTGGTATCGCGGGACACGCGATGATATTTCTTAATCGGCTGGCGCATGGAAAGAGCTAGGGTTGGTCACTTTTGCCGTGGCAATCACGAATCAGCCGTGACTGTAGATATCACCAAACTTATACTCAATAAAGAGCACCTGAAACACGCTGCCATCTCTGTAGCCCAAGAAGGCATGGTTATTACCCGTGGCCCGAAGCACCAACAGTTTGGTAAGACCACTAGGTACCAAGTCCTTAGCCCCCTCCTTCAGAGAGTCTACGTCTATCGACTCGGTTCCCAAGCCATGTCTCTGCGTAGTGCGTACATCGTTCCAATTGAGCGCACAGAACTTGCGCAGGTGCTGGATGAAGTCAACGAAATAGCCCGAGTCGTTCTTGGCTTTCACGTAGCTGATGTCGCGCAGGTCCTTGAAACCAAACGAGAGACTGTTTCGCGACTCTGGTACGACTGCTACTATCTGACGCTTCTTAATCATCGACTATCTGGGTCTTGAAGTAGGACTTCATCAGTTCCTGTGGGATCACCGTGCCACGATTATGCGGCTCCACACTGGTCCAGGGCTTCTCGCGGTGCGTCATGTTCATCAGACCAATGGCAGAGAACTCACGGAAGGCGTCGTACACCTCGTAGAAGAACGACTCTTCTGCGTCGGGCAGTACAATGACATCCTTCTCTACCGGCAGGCTCTTGGCACCGTACTGTTGGAAGAAGTCATATGCCACCGGCACCACCGGACCATACATCCAAGCCTCTACGTCCTCATTGAACAGGGGTTTGTCGAACTTAGCCAGATGAAAACCCTGCTCGTAGTACAGCAGCTTCTGAAGCTTCAGATTGGTGAGGTTGTCACCACCGTTGGCGATGTCATCATCAGCCATCTTGATGAGCTTCCTTGCTATGTCCAAAACATTATATGCCATAATCTTATATATTTTTCTTTCCATATCTTTCGTTCGCCTTCGACCTTCCTTCGACAGAGGAACGACGGAGGAAGGACGAAGGGACGAAGAGGGTTAGAAGGGGATGGTTTCGGAGGTGAGCCAGTCGGTTTCGAAGCGGAAGGCGGCGGAGGAGGTGGAAGCGGTGAAGATGTTACCAGTGAGGATGGTCTTGCGGTTGCGCTTGAAGGGTACGTTAGATGCCGTATGGGTGAAGAGCACGTTGTTGGCTGCATCCAAGACCTCGATGGTGACGTCTATGTCCTCCTCGTCCGTAGCTAAGAACGGGAAGCTGGACACTCCGATGTGAGCCCCGACGGCCGCTGAAGGCGTGTTGGTCTGCGTGAAACCGGCATCGGATGTGGCGAGTCCCGTGGTGGGGTCGAACGTCTTGCCGCCCTTGGCGTATGTGGTCCGGATCTTGGCAATGCCTGCCGGACGGTTGTCTGTAGAATTGATGTCGAGCGCTGAGACGATGCGGTTCAGGGTTACCGTGAGGTCCAAGGGTGCTGAGCTGGTCACCGTGACGCTCTGCGTCTTGCAGAAGGTCTCTCGGGGACGCTCGCTGGTGAAACCGGCAGCGGTAGGACTGGTGAGGAAGAACACATCGCCATCGTAATAGGCGTAACCTAATGCCACCATGGTGTAGGTGCCCACCGGTAGATTGGCCGTGAACTCGCCAAAGGTGGTGTAAGTGCCGTCGCCCTGTACCTGAGTGGTCTTGTAGACCTCAGTGCCACCGGCATCATAGAACGCCAGGGTCATGGCACTTGATGTGAAATAGTCTCCCGGATTCTGAGCCGCTCGCGTCAAGCCTCCTCCAGACGACATATCGTCCATCGACATGGAGAAGTCACTGACACGCACCCTCACCGGGGCACAGGGGCCAGACGACTGGCTTGAGGGGTTCATCACTTCCTCAGCGTCTGCAGAACAACTGCTGAGGGTTACTACTGTGCCCAACAAAAGGGCCATGCCACAAAGGGCAGCTGAACTAAAATAATTTTTTTTCATTTCTTGGTCTTTGATAGTAAGACTTGTGTTAACTTTGTCACAATGACGGGACAAAGATAGGAAGTCTTTTCCAAAAGACCAAAGAAACGGGTTATATTTTAACTATTTTTTTCTTATTCAGCGGTCGAGCTCCTCGTAGATGGAGTTGTTCGAGCGGTACTCCGGCACGATCTCCTTCATCTTCTTGACGGTGGCGAGGTCATCGAACTTGCCCGAGAGCGCAATCAGCTCGTCGATATCCTTCGACACATGCTTGTAGTCATACTCCAGCACCTGGGCGATGCGGATCTTCTCATGGAACGAGGGCTTAGTGTTCTCCTTATTGTTGAGCACCTCCTCATAGAGTTTCTCACCCGGGCGCAGGCCAGTATACACGATCTTGATGTTGCGGGCCCCGGAGAGCTTGATCATGCGCTGGGCCAGATCGGCAATCTTCACCGGCTTGCCCATGTCGAACACGAAGATCTCTCCGCCCTTGCCCTTCGTGCCCGCCTCGAGCACTAACTTACACGCCTCGGGGATGAGCATGAAATAGCGGATGATGTTCGGATGCGTCACAGTGACAGGACCGCCATTGCGGATCTGTTCCTGGAACAGCGGGATGACCGAGCCATTGGAACCAAGCACGTTGCCGAAGCGGGTGGTGACGAACTGCGTCTTCGACACCTTGCTCAGCGACTGCACGTAGATCTCGCAGATGCGTTTCGAGCAGCCCATCACGTTCGTGGGGTTCACGGCCTTGTCGGTCGACACCATCACGAACTTCTTGGCATTATACTTCACCGCAAGGTCAGCAATGGTCTTCGTACCCATGATATTGTTCTGCACGGCCTCCGTGGGGTTGTCCTCCATCATCGGCACATGCTTGTAGGCGGCGGCATGGAACACATAGTCGGGCATATAGTCGGCAAAGATACGCTCCATGCGCTCCTTCTTACAGATGGAGGTGACAATGGTCTGGGTACGCACCTCCGGATAGTCCTTCGCCATCATCACCCGGATGTCGTGCTCAGGCGTCTCCGCCTGATCGATCAGGATCATGATGGCGGGCTTAAAGGCAGCCACCTGCTTCACCAGCTCCGAGCCGATACTGCCGGCAGCCCCGGTGATCATGACACGCTTGCCGGTCAGTTCCTTCTCCACCGATACCATGTCGACGTTGATCTCCGACCGGGGCAGCAAGTCTTCTGCGCTCACTTCCTTGAGACTGACACCCTCAAAGGCTGGGGTCTCCTCAGGGCTGTCGTCATACTTCGACGTCTCGATGTTCACCCACTCCTGGGCATTCTGCGCCATGAAGATCTTCACACCGTTCTCGATGAGCATGTCCTGAAGCTCCTGATGGTTACGGAACTCATTGGTGCGGTAGGGCGACACGATGATGCCTCCGATATGGCGCTCACGAATGATCTCCGCCAGGTCGTCCTCGAGCGAGTAGACCTTCTCACCCAACAGCCGGTTGTGGCGGTAGCGCTTGTCGTGGGCGATGAAGCCCTTCACCTTGTAACGGGCCGGCTTCTGGCTGCTGATGTTCTTCGCGAGGCCGACACCACCCGACTGGGCACCGTAGATGAGCACACGGATGGAGCGCTTCGAGCTGGTGAGCACGTCGAACACGTTCTTTGCCAGGATGCGCACGGCCCACTGGAACAACGTCGCCAGGACGAACATCACGACGATCTCACGCACGGAGAGATGCCGGAAATACATCTCGGGGTAGTTGGTCATCCAGTAGTGTACCGTCAGCACGATGGCGCACGACAGGATGTTGGCATAGCCCACGCGCTGCAGGTCGACAAACGACGAATAGCGCAGGATGCCTGCATAGGTGTAGAACACCTTACTGCCGACAGTGCTCAGCATCACGAACAGCACCAGGGTGCCCAGCACCATGGCGAAGCTCTCATTACCCAGCGACCAGTAATTGAAAACGGTGTGGCTGATGAGTCCCGACAGCAGCAGGATGATGCAGTCGAAAAGAAGGATGCACCAGAACGGCAGGGCGTTCTTGTTAAAGTACCAGTTGAATAATTTACTGAAAAAGCTCATTTTTTCTTATCCGACAGTGTAGACAAGCACGACGGCAATGACGGAGAGACAAGCCAGGACAATGAGGAGGATCTTGAGGTACTTCTCGGCCTGGCGACGGAGGTAAATGGCATTGAGGCTGCGGTCCCGGAAGCGGGACGCGCCGTCTTTATGGTGATGATGATGTTTTTTTTGTTGTTCTGACATAAGCCACAGATTTACACAGATTTATAATATAAGCCTAAAGCCTATTTGAGGATGTTGTAAAGGAGGGAGGCCATGGAGATGAGGATGGAGGTGGCGGAGATCCAGAGGGTCGTGGACTGACCGATGCTGGAGTTGCGGGCCTTCACCTTGTTGGGCTCCACATAGACGATGTCGTTCTGCTGGAGATAGTAATAGGGCGACGTGAGCAGGTTGGCATCGTTGAGATTGATGAGGTAGATCCGCTTCTTGCCTTTGGCGTCCTCACGGATGAGCTTCACGTTCTCACGGACACCATAGATGGTGAGGTCGCCTGCCTGGGCAAGGGCCTCGAGGACGTTGATCTTCTCACGGGATACCTGATAGCTGCCCGGACGGTTCACCTCACCGAGGACGGAGATGGAGTAGCTGGACATACGGACCGTGACCACGGGGTTCTCTGAGGCATTGAGATAGGGCTTGATCTTGTCGTGGATGAGCTGCTCACACTGACTCTTGGTGAGACCACCGACAGCTACACGACCGAGGACGGGGAAGTCGATGATGCCATTGTTGTCGACCAGATAGGTCTGAAGGGAGCCACCAGATGTAGAAAGATTGCTAGAGGCGGATTGAAGTGTAGGACGCACGATGAGGTTGAAGGGGGCAGAGGCCTCCGGGTTGACCGTGTTGACGGTGATGGTCAAGATGTCCTTGGGCATGATCTTGGCATCATAAAGGAACTGGGACTGAGAGAGGTCTACTTCGCCGCTGTTATGGAGGTAGGCGACGTTCTTGGGGGCGCTACAGGAAGTGACTAGCGCCACAAGAAGAATTAAAACGAAATAAGAATTCTTTTTCATATGTTACTTATTATTTATTTAAACAAGGATTATAAGGATTATATGGATTTTTTTAACCACTAATATAATCAGAAGGGCCACCAGGATTTGTGGTGGTGGGAGCGGTGTTTTGAGGTATGGGTAGAGGGCTCACCGTAGTCGATGGCACCGGAGTAGGCCTCGTCGATGAGGTGACGCCACTTCTTGCCGTGGGAGACCATGCGGTAGATGGTGCCCCAGTCGGGGAGGCCTCCGACGTTTCGGTCGTCGATGAAGAGGTCGGCCTTCAGCTTGCGGGTGAAGTGGGGATTGTTGTCGGTGGTCTCCTCGGGGTAGTCGCGGTTGGCAGCATAGAACTCTACACCACGCTCACGGCACCACTGGAGGGCCTGGTCGAGAAGCTCGCCCTCGCGACAGGTCCAGAGGACGACGCGATGGCGGTCGGCAATGAGCATCTTCAGCGTCTCAATGGCGAAGGGGCGCTCTTCACCGATCTCAGGGTACTTGTTCTCGACAATCGTCCCGTCAAAATCAACTGCTATAATCATATCTTATTTATTTTACCACAGAGTCACGGAGACCACTGAGATTCTTGCCATGCCATGGATAAATAACTCTGTGTCCTCTGTGCCTCCGTGGTAATTATTATTTCTTGATGGAGTCGTCACTTATTTATTTTACCACAGAGTCACGGAGACCACTGAGATTCTTGCCATGCCATGGATAAATAAATCTGTGTCCTCTGTGCCTCCGTGGTAATTATTATTTCTTGAATATCTTATTTATTTTACCACAGAGTCACGGAGACCACTGAGATTCTTGCCATGCCATGGATAAATAACTCTGTGTCCTCTGTGCCTCCGTGGTAATTATTATTTCTTGATGGAGTCGTCATCCTTGTTGCCGTAGTGGGACTCGGCGTATTGGCCGTAGGAGCCGTAGTTGCCGTAGTTACCATAGCCGTACTTGCCATAGCCATAACGGCCATAACCGTAGCGGCCGTACTTGCCATAACGGCCATAGCCGTAGTAATAGCCATACTTGCGCTGCGACATGTCGATACCGTTGATGACCACACAGGGGTTGGGCATCTTCTTCTCCTTGGTGAGGGAGTTGACGAGGGCGAAGGATGACTTCGGGGTGTAGTCGGCACGGCAGACGAAGACGGTGATGTCGGCATGCTGGCCGATCTGCAGCGTGTCGGTGACCAGTCCGACAGGAGCGGTATCGAAGATGACATAGTCGTACATCTCGCGCAGCATCCCGACAATGTCACCGAAGTTCTCACGGGCGAGCAGCTCCGTGGGGTTCGGGGGCACAGGACCGGCCAACAGGAGGTCGAGGTTGTCGTTGACACCCGACTTCTTAATCTGGTTGACGAGGGCACTCTTGGTGACCTTATCGAGCGTGAGCAGGGAGGTAATACCTTCAAAACGGTCAGGGACACTGAAAAGACGTCCCAGGGCCGGCTTACGGATGTCGAGACCGCAGAGGATGACCTTTTTGCCTAATAAGGCAAAGGACACCGCCAGGTTGGCGGCATTGAAGGTCTTACCCTCACCAGAAGTGGTGGAAGTGAAGAGGATCACCTTCTGGTCGCCCTGCAGCATGAACTGGATGTTCGTACGCATGGCACGGAATATCTCGTCGATCTGGTTGTTCTTGTTCGCCTGGACCACGATGCCGGCCTTCTGCTTGACATTCTCGGAGGCCACTGCCACATCGGCAATGATGGGCAGGTCGGTGAGACGCGCCACATCCTCATGACCCTCAACCTTGTAACGGAAGAAGGAAACGAGGAAGATACAGACTCCCGGCACCAGGAAACCGAGAACCAGGGCACCGAAGAGGACAATCTGGTTCTTGGGGCTGACCTTTCCAACGAACAGGGGCTCGTCGATAAGCTTACCATTGTCGGCCGTGGCAGCCAGGGCGATGCTGTTCTCCTCACGTTTCTGGAGCAAAAGCATATAGAGCGTGGACTTCACATCCTGCTGACGACCCACCTGATTGAGGACACGCTCCTGAAGCGGGGCTGCGGAGATGCGGCCCTGGAACATCGAATACTGGTTCTGGATGCCCTGACGCCTGATGTCGGCCGAACTGCGGGCCTGCAGAAGGGCGGTCTTGATGGAGCTCTGGAGCTCCTCGATGGTAGCGGTGAGCGTCTTGACCTGAGGTGCCTCCTCGCTGGCGGCCTTCAACAGGCGGTTACGATCCTGGACGGCCTGGTTATAGTCGCTAATGAGGCGGGCAGAAGCCGCATCAGTCAGACCAACATTCGAGGGGATGATCTCATAGCGGTTCTTGGGGTTGTTGACGTATTCGCGCAGATAGTTGATCATCTGCAACTGAGAGTTCGCCTCAGAAAGACGGGCCGAGAACTCGTTGGACATCTGAACGGCCTGGGAGGCATCGGAGAGGGAGGTCACGGCATTCGCCTGCTTGAACTTCTGGATCTCGCTCTCGGTGGAGCCCAGTTCCTCGTTGATCTTCGTCATACGCTCGTTGATGAACTCCTCCGTGCGCAGGGCCACCTCGTTCTTGTCGGCATTGGCCTGACGGTTGTAGCAGACGTTCAGCTGGCGGAGCACATCCATGCCGCGACGGTAGTTCTTGTCCTTGAGCGTGAGCTCAGCGATAGAGGTAAGCTTGGACGTGGGGGCAATGGAGAGCTGCTTCAGATATTCCGTGGCCACCTGCATCGGGGGACGGATGGTCACCAGGTAGGTCTTGCCGGGGGCGAACTCACGACCGGCATTCTCCGTCACGGTGATGATACCCAATGGGGTCTTGAATGACGTCGGCAGGGAATCAGCCTTATGGATGAAGGCCTTCAGCTCGGTTTTATTTTCCATGGCCGAACCTTCCACCATATACTTCCTGCCCTCGCGCCAGACTTTCATCTTAAACCACTGGGTCTTCTCCAGAAGATTGAAGTCGAGGGAGTCGAGATGCTCGGGATCGAGATCGATGATGACAGGCTGCGTCTGGTAGACAATGTGATTCTGCACACGTCCCTCTGTGCGATATTCTGCGTAGAGCTTCAGATCCTTGACGACATCACGCAGGAGCACACGCGACTTCAGCACCTCCACCTCATTGTCGATACCGGTGGAGTTGGTCAGGAAACCGAGGTCCTCCACACCGGCCAGCATCTGGTTGGTGTTGCGCTTACGGTTCTCATCCTTGATGAGCATACGGGCAGAGACTTCATAGACGGGCTCTGCATAGCGGAGATAGATGAGCGCTACGCAGAAACAGATGATGAGTGACAGGAGGAACCACTGCCAGTTGAGCACCAGAGCCGCATAGATGGTCTGGAAATTAAGGCGGCTCTTTTCACCTTCGGATTCTTCGATCAACTCTTCGAGCTGATCGATGCTGATTTTCTTTTCTTCGGACATATTATACTTATTTTATCATTTTAGACAGAATATCTTTTAAAGACATCATAACATAATAACATATTTAGACAGAATATCTTTTAAGACATAATAACATAATAACATATAATACATTATGTATTTTTGGTTTTGAGGAGGAGGTCGGGGGAGATCTCCATGTAGGCACAGCCGAGCTGGTCGATGCGGATGCCGACGTAACGGGCATGGTCACCGGGGATGCGGACGACATGCCCCTCGAGGTTGTCACCCCAGCCGAGCACCCGGACCGTGTCACCGATGGCGAAGCCGGAGGTGGCGAAGCGGACGGCACTCTCAGACTGGCCGAGCATGCGCTGGAGCATCTGCATCTGACTGTCGGGGATGACAGCAGGGAGATGACGCCCGTAGGCGTTCGTCGCACCCGCCTTGTTGACCATGAAGTAGTGGATCTCGGGCATCGTCACGACCACGGCACGCTGCCGCTCGGTGAGACGGATGAAGACGTACTGGGTGATGACGGGACGCTCGATCTTCTTCTTGCGGCCATTCCGCCAGACATGAATCTCCCACTGGGTGGCGGCATAGGCCTCATAGCCTAAGGAAATGAGGCGGTCGCGAACGGCCTTTTCTGCCCTTGTCCCCACGTAAGCCACATACCAGCGAGGTATGCCTACGGCCTCGTCAGCGACAATCACTGGCGTCTCATTCTCGAACTTTTTGTCCTTCTCCGACATTTTGCGGCGCAAAGGTACAAAGATTTTTTGAATTCACGCGTCTGATTTCAAAAAAATAGTAAAAATATTAGGATTTATTGCACAAATTTGCATCCGTTGCGCATTTTTTGAGTACCTTTGCAGCGCGTTTTTCGAAAAACGCGCTGCGAGTACAGGCTGCACCTCAGCAAAAAAAAAGAGCTTTCTGCATTCGGTTTGCACTGTCCTTGCACCCATTAGGTTTAAGAAGGTATATAATATATTTAAGGTATGGAATCGTTTCATTGGCTGAAAGACTTGTTTATGAACACCGACTCGGTGGCTCATATCGTACTGCTTTATGCCATCGTGATAGCCATCGGTGTCTACCTGGGCAAAATCAAGGTCTTCGGTATCTCACTGGGTGTCACCTTTGTGCTCTTCGCCGGCATCCTGGCCGGTCATATCGGCTTCACCGCCCCTACCCCGATCCTGACGTTCGTACAGGACTTCGGACTGATACTCTTTGTGTTTATGATCGGTATGCAGGTGGGACCCGGTTTCTTTGAGAGTTTCGGGACAGCAGGCATCAAGCTCAACGGACTGGCTGCCAGTGCCATCCTGCTGAATATCCTCGTGATGTTCGCCTGCTACTACATCTTCTTCGACACCTCCAAACCGGCTGGTCTTCCCATGATGGTCGGCACGCTTTACGGTGCCGTCACCAACACCCCCGGTCTCGGTGCTGCCAATGAGGCGCTGAACACGGTGTTCCCGCACGGAGGCGCCCCACAGATCGCCTCTGCCTATGCCTGTGCCTACCCCCTCGGTGTACTGGGTATCATAGGCGCTATCTTATTAATAAGGTACGCGTGCAGAATCAAACTGGAAGACGAAGAGAAACAGCTCTCGGAGATGGAGGGCAGTAAGGCCAACAAGAAGCCCTACAAGATGCACTTGGAGGTGACCAACAAGTATCTTGAAGGCAAGACGCTCCTACAGATACGAGACTTCCTGAACCGCGACTTCGTGGTGTCACGACTGGTCCATCAGGGCGAGCTCTGCATCCCCAACCGCGACACCGTGTTCCATGTGGGCGACCAGATGCTCATCGTCTGTACCGAAGCAGACCAGGAGGCCATCATGGCCTTTATCGGTCCGAAACTCGACATCGACTTCGAGCAGCAGGACCAGCCGCTGGTATCCAAGCGCATCCTCATCACCAATCCGAAGATCAACGGCAAGACCCTGGCATCGATGCACTTCTCCAGCGTGCATGGTGTGAACGTCACCCGTGTCACCCGTCATGGCATGGATCTCTTCGCCTCTGCCTCCCTGCCCCTGCAGGTCGGTGACAAGATCATGGTGGTGGGACCGGAAGATGCCGTCGACCGTGTGGCCAACAAGATGGGTAACTCCCTGCGTCGCCTGAATGCACCTAATATCGCCACGATCTTCGTAGGTATCTTTATCGGACTGATTTTCGGTTCGTTCCCGTTGGCCATCCCCGGCATGCCCGTTCCGGTGAAGTTAGGTCTGGCAGGCGGTCCGCTGATCATCGCCATCCTCATTGGCCGCTACGGCTACAAGATCCACCTGGTGACCTATACCACCACCTCTGCGAACATGATGCTGCGTGAGATCGGACTGGTGCTCTTCCTCGCATCCGTGGGTATCAAGGCGGGGGCTGGATTCTTCGAGACGGTGGTCGACGGTGACGGACTGCTCTACGTGCTGACGGGCTTCCTGATTACCGTCATCCCGATCCTGATCATCGGGCCGATAGCCAGAATACGCCACAAGTTCAATTACTTCACCATCGCAGGCATGATTGCCGGTACCTATACCGATCCCCCTGCCCTGGCCTACTCCAACAGCATCTGTTCGAAAGAGGCGCCTGCCATCGGCTACTCGACGGTCTATCCGCTGGCGATGTTCCTCCGCATCTTCACGGCACAGATCATCGTGCTGTTCTTCTGCGGGTAGTCTATATTTATATAAACAAGGATTAAAGGATTAAAAGGAGGCTACCGCCAGAAAATCCATAAAAAAGGAGGCTACCGCCAGAAAAATCCATAAATCCTTAAATCCTTGTTAAAAAAAGAAATAAGAAAAAAATAATACACGTATTAAAAATGAATAGTTTCAGACTTCTGCTCAGCGGACTGCTGATGTTCAGCGCGACGGGGGTGTTCGGGCAAGGCGCCAAGAACATCCGCATCAACGAGGTGCTGACCAACAACACCGCCAACATCCAGGACGAGTACGGACAGCGGGAGGCATGGATAGAGCTGGAGAACAACTCGTTCACCACCTACAACATCCGTGGTATGTACTTTACCACCGACCGCAGCGTGCTCGATCCGAACATGAGTGTGCCTGAACGCATCAAGCGCATGAG
>JAEEGL016831836.1_pt1 | contig 12319 bp, 3 predicted proteins | sample 9134231 | NCBI WGS metagenome assembly JAEEGL01 (sample SAMN16246548, study PRJNA631951) | gut metagenome | biome: gut microbiome; feature: rumen; material: fiber-attached | host: Bos | place: Iran: Karaj | collected 2018-10 | reverse complement strand
CTTTCTAATAAATTAATACATTCAGGAATAAAATCATCAATTTTTAAAAATTCAGCATTATGTTCATTATTAACAATTCCAAATAACAAACAATTAATAATAAATTGTTGATTTTTTTGAGTTTCTTTTTCTAAAACAATATTAAGAGTATCAAGTTTTTCAACAAAATTTTTTAATAAAGAATTTTCATGTCTAATTAAATGTGAACAAGCACTTAAAGCACTAGTATGTATTTCAGGATTTTCACAATTTTCATTATAAATATCAATAATTTTATTAATATAATCATCATTAGAAGCAAAAAATGTTTTTGAAATTGTAGTTTTACAAGAAATATTTTCTACTGTTTTCAAAGCATAAAATTTTACTTTTTCATCAGGATGACTTAATGCAATTAAAATACTTGAAAGTACTTCTTTTGATATACTCCATTCTGATTCATTTTCTTCTCCTTCAACTTGAGTTGCAACGAAAAATAAATATTCTCCTAAAGTTGATATTGCTTTTCTATTTAATGATATATTACTATCTGAAATAAATGATATTAATTTTTCAGTAAAGTTATATTTATCTAATGGAGTTTCTATATTTGTTGCATAACGAACTAAATATCCTATTATGTTACATGCTCTTATTCTTATATCATCATTTTTAATATCTAAAAATTTTATCATTAATTCTGTAAATGGTGTATTTATTATACTATTTGCTATATTTTTATTTAAGATTATTGTCTGGAAATAATTTAATAAATTTAATAATTCATCATATTGATTATTTAAACTATAATTATCCATTAATTGATAAATATTAGAAAAATAAGTTTGAAATTCATTTAATTGATTTTTTGATAATAATTCTTTAATTTTATCAAGTTTGAAAACAGGTGAAAATTCTAATTTTTCACTATCAAAAGTAGCTTTAACAACAGGTTCAATAATATCATTTCCAATAATTTGTTTAACATGACGATCACTATTATGAAGCATAATATCTTGGATTTTAGGTAATTCACTATTTTTCATCATTGATTCAGCAATATCTTGAACTTGATCAAAAGTTGTTGCTCTTTTATCTTTTCTATCCATAACTTTATGTACAACTAAACTCATAGACATTCCACTTAAAGGATTCTTATTAATATTATTAAATTTAATTGCATTATTTTTTTCTTCTACTTCTTTATTATTATTTGTAATCACTGAATTTTTCTTTTCAAAATTAAATTCTTGATCTGTATTATCAGCATTATTATTTTTATTATATGAATAATCATCATCTTCTTTTGCAGTTATATTAATTTTATTATTATTACTAGCATTATTAATTGCATTAGTTAATGAATTAACTAATGAGGATTCTTTAGTAACATTTGAAGAAGTATTTTCAGAAGTTGAATTATTATTTAATGTAGAATTTGAATTATCGATATCCCAAAAAGCATAATTTTCAATTTCTCCCCATGAACCTCTATTATCAGGATTTTTTTCTAATAATTTTCTTAAAACTTCAATAAATTCTTCTGAATAATTTTGTAATTGTTGAATACCAAAATTAACCTCTTTATTTACTATTTTATAAACTAATTCATTAACATATTCATCCATAAAGGGAACTTGTCCAGCAGCCATTTCATACATTATACAACCTAAAGCCCATAAATCACTTTTTTCCGAATAATTACCATTTTCAGTAAAAAGTTCTGGTGCAGTATAACAAGGAGTCATTGAAGTTTTTGTTTTTCTAATTTCTTCTATTGTCATTTCTTTCAATTTTAAAGTTCTTTTAAAATCACATATTTTTACATTTCCAAATTCATCTAATAAAATATTACTTGGTTTTAAATTACAATGAATTATTCCATTTTGATGTAAAGTTTTTAATCCTAATAATAATTGTGTACTGACCATTTTAATTACTTTTTCTAAATATAAATTTGATTTATTTTTCTTTATTAATGTTGATAAATTTCCACTTGCACAATATTCCATTTCCATATAAAAATTATATTTATCTTCAGCATATCCTAAGACTTTTATTATTGATGGGTGATTTATGTCTTTTAATATTTCATATTCTATATTATAATTATCTTGGTGATATTTTTTTACATAAGCTTTTACCGCAATGTAGGTTATTGTTTGTTTTATACGTGTTTTGAATATTACTATTGATTTATCATTATTTTCGTATATTCTTTCTTTTAAACGAAAATTCAATGGTCTATAATGACTCATTTTTATATAATTAATTTTTCTGATTTATATTTTTAATATTAATAATGAAAATATATTAAAATATTTTTTTACAAAATTAAATATTAAAGTAAAAATATTTTACCTATATTTTTTTTGATAAAATAATACAAATTGTAAAAATAAAAAAATTAATAAATTATAATTAAAAAAAAAACTATATTAACATTTAGCCCAAATTTTAATGCTTTTATCCATACTTCCAGTAGCAATATTAAAATTAATTAAAGGTACAATACCAACTAAAGGTTTTTTATGACCTAATAAAAGAGCTCTTTCATTAGTACCAATTTCCCATACTCTTCCTTTACAATCACAACTAGCAATAAGTAAATATTTTTCTTTATCCATTACATTAAAATCATAAACAGCAAAACTTGAAAATTGAACACTTCTAATTTTTTTAAGAACAGTCATATTAATAAAATAAATATTACCATCTTCACAAGAAACCATTAATCTATTTCTTGCATATTTTAAAGAATCGACTTCACAATTTATTGATTGTATTATTTTAATACAATTAAAATCATTTTCTTCATTCCAAATTCTTATTGTTTTATCATCACTTCCTGAACATAAATATTTTAATTTTTCAATATATAAAACTGATACTATACTTTTTAAATGTCCTTTTAAAATTTTTTTTGGATTAAAAAAATCATCTTTATCTTTTTCCCATATTATTAAATTTTTATCATCACTTCCACTAAAAATTAATATTTCTTCATTTGATTTATATGAACATGTTAATACATTTTTTTCATGTTTAATTAATGTTTGAATACATTTTGAATTTTTTATATTCCATAATTTTAATGTTTTATCTGAAGAACATGAACAAATTAAATTTAATGATGGAATTTCATTTATAAATAATATTGAGTTTTTATGTCCTTTTAATGTTGAAAGTAAATCATATGTTTTATTATCTTTATTTAATGACCAAATTTTTATTGTTTGATCTAATGATGATGATGCAATTTGATTTGTTTTTTTTAAAAAAAGTAAACATGTTATTTCTAATTCATGTGCATCATTTATTGTTTGAATACATTTATATTTTATATTTTTTGATACAGGTTTTTTTACTATTTTTTTACCATTAAATGATTGTTCTGTTTCATTTTCAAAAGGATAATTATAATTAAAATTGTTGTTATATAAATTCATATTATTATTAGGAATTTGAGATTTATATAATTGATTATTGTAATTTAAATCATCTATATCATTGAAATTATTTTGGTTATTTTTTTTATATTTTTTTTTATTTTTATTTGTAGGGTAATCATTATCATCTTCATTTAAATTATTATAAGTTAAGTAATTATATTGATCATCATAATCATAATTATTATTATTAGCTTTTTTATTCTTTTTATTATAATTTGTATCATAGAAGTTATTATTATTTCCTTTATTATTATTATAATCATTATCATCGTAATCATCATTATATTTTTTACTTTTATTATCATTATTTCTATTTTTCTTTTTATTTTTTTTAATATTTTCTGTCTCTAAATAATCATTTTCAGAATTATCATTGTCTTTATTTGTATTTTTATTTTTCTTTTTTTTCTTTTTATTATTATTATCATAATCATCTTCATCATCATTATCATCATTATATTTTCTTTTTTTTTTCTTATTCCTTTTATTGTCATCATCTTCATCATCATTATTTTCACTTTCTTCATTTTCATTATCACTATTATTATTATCATCATCATTCTCACTATTATTTTCTTTTTTATTTTTCTTTTTATTACTTCTATTATCATTATTTTCATCATCATTATCACTATTATTATTATCACTATTATTATTATCATCTTCATTATTTTTTTCACTATTATTTTCATCATTTTCATTATTATTATCACTATTATTTTCATCATTTTCATTATTATTCTCACTACTATTTTCATCATTTTCATTATTTTTTTTTTTGTTTTTTTTGTTTTTTTTTGATTGATTATTATAATTTTCAGGATCATCACCACTCCCCAATTCACCAGTTTTAAAAAGAGTTCCTACTCTTTGATCTAAAGGCAATTTTGGAATATTTGCTCCACATCCCATTAATTATTTTTATAATAATTGAATCAAATTAAGTTTTATATAATTTGAAAAAATATTATAATATTTAAAATAATATATATATAAGAAATTAAATGGATGAAGAAAATGAAATTGAATATAAAACTGAATTAGAAGATAAACCAATTAAAGCTGAAACTTTTAAAAAAGATGAAATATTAGATTATACTGAAAAAATAGAAAAAATAAAAGGTAATAATGGAGAAGAAAAAGAAAAAAAAATAATTTATCAATTAGTTGATATAAGTAAATTAGAAACAGAAAGTTATAAAAAAATATATAGTGAAATTAAAATATTAAAATTAGATAATAATAAAGTATCAAATTTAACTTTAAAAGGTTATGATAAATTACAAATTTTATTAGCACCTAATAATCATATTAGTCAAGTTAATTTATGTTTACCTGCTCTTAGAGAATTAAATTTAAGTAGAAATTTTATTAAAAAAATGTTTGAATTAATAAATTTACCTAATTTAAGGAAATTATATTTAAGTCAAAATTCAATTAAAACAATTTCATTTGATTCATTTAAAAGTGTAAAAAAAACTTTATCAGTTTTAGATTTAAGTGAAAATTTAATAGAATTTAGTGAAGTAAAAGAATTTTTTACTTTTTGTGAAAATTTCGGTCCATATATGAAAGAATTAGTAACATTAGGTTTAGCAGGAAATAATTTTACAACAAAAAAAAAATATAAAGATACATACCAATCATATATAGTATATAGTTTTCCAAAATTACAAATTTTAAATGGTAGATTAACAAATAATATAATTAAAAAAAGTAATGAAAAAATTCCAGATTATTCATCTCAATTAAAAGCATTGAGAGAAAGAATGATGGATTTAGAAGCAAGAGAAAATATAATATCATATAAAGATAGTAATTTATCATATAAAAGAAATGAACAAGTAACATTAAAATTAATAAATGAAGAATTATTAAAAATAAATCAATTAGGAACATTAAATGATAAAGCTTTTGAAAAATTAGATGATATGATTGATATATATATTAATAATTTGAATATTGTTTCAGATGATAGTCCAGAAGATCAAGAATTAGATGATTTTGAAATATTTTTAGATTATATTGAAAAGATAATTGATGGAGTCTCAGGATATGAAAAAAGATTATATGCAGCAATTGGTAATTTTGCAACTGTTAAATTTGGAAAATTTGCTTCTAGAGCTTTAAGTTGTTTAAAACAAAGAATTACTAATCAAAATGCAAATGATTTAATTGAAGTTATTACTAATATTTCTACTTTTTTAAAACAAACTAGAGAAGAAAATATTCCTTGTTCTGTTCTTGATTCATTACAAGTTTTTATTGATGAACCTCAATTAATGAATATTATGAAAGTTATTTTGAAAAGAATTATGGATATTGGTTTAAAAATTGGTTATAATTTAAATTATAAAGCTGCTGCTGATAGTTATGATAAAAAATCAAGAAATAATAATATTGATGTTGTTTATTTAAATTTATTTAATTCTGTTATTGCATTCGTTACTAAATGTCTTTCTTTAGAAAGTCAATGTTTTTTACATGATTATATGAGTAATTCAGAATTTGTTACTTTATGTAATATGAATTTAAAAGAAATTTTAGCTGCAAAAGATGATGATATTGTAAATAGTGAATCTCAATTAAATATTTTAAAAAATTTACTTGAAATTATTAAAATTATTTGTAGATTACAAACAATTCAAAAAAATAATGAATTAATTGAAAAAGAAAAAAAAGAAAAATTAAATAAACAAAATGAAGATAATTTATTGGAAACACCAACTCCAAATAATGAAAACCAAGAAACAAATTTAAAAGCAAGAAACTCAAATATAAACAACAAAAAGAAAAAGACAAAAAACATTTTTGAAGTATTTAACCAATCAGTTAGTAAAGGAGGAATTAGAGATAGAATAGAGCAAAAATTAAATAATTTACTCCAAACAGTATTTACAAATTCAAATCAAAAAGAAAGTGAAATAATGTCACAAAGGCAAAAAATATACAATAAGAAAACAGAATGTAAATCATTAATGCAATGTTATGGTGCATTTTTAGGACTTTCAGAAGACGTAATAAAATTTTTAGATAATAATTCATTATTAATGAAAATAGTACAAATTTTAGGACAAAATGAAATAATATGTCCAATAATATTTTCAGGAGCATGTGATTGTGTAAATTACACAATTGATAATAGGAAAATTAATCAAAGTCCAAATGAATTTTCAAAAATATGTGGAAAATTTTATAATTTTAGATATTTACTTCCATTATTATTTAAAGAAACACCAGAATTTAATAAAATATGTCAAATTGCATATCAATATGGTGAACGTACTTTAGAAAGAGGAAAACCAATTGATTTACGTTATATGGATTCAAAAATAATAAATGAATTATATATAAGTTTAATAAATTTAATGTCATTTTTTGGTGAAAATTCAAGAAATAATTCATCAATTGGTTATATTTGTAAAGATATAGCAAGTGAAATGAATAAATTAAATAGAGATGAAGGTTTAGCAAATGCACTTATTTTACCTAATGAAGATGTTAAATTAAGTGTTGTTAAATGTTATTATGCTATTAATGTTGAAGAATTAGAACCTGAAGAAATTGCTTCTATTTATAGACAATTAGGTTATATTAGTACTATTGCTGGTAAATTTCAAACTATTATTGCAATTATTTTTTTAATTTTAAATAAATGGTTTTTATATCATTTGAAAAATAGAAATTTTAATAATATTGAAACTTGTAAAGAAGCTATTTTTATGGGGATGAGTTTATTATCTAAAGTTGATTTATTAAAAAATTCTATTGAGAAAGAAAATGAAGATAAAATTTTAATGACTGCTGTTTTAATTGTTTTTTTAATTAATGTTAGTACTTTTGAAAATACAAAAAAATTCTTTTCTGATCCTCAAAATACACCTCAAATGAATAAGTTGTTAGTTTCTGAAGAAGAAAGTATTAATTATAATTTAAAAATTGGAGTTCCTTTAGAAATTGAAAAATGTCATTGTGGTTGGGTTGTTAATAATTTATTAATTGAAATTAAAAATGGACAAATTAATCCTTATAATTATATTTCTTTAAGATTACTAATTCATTTAGGTGATATTTTAGAAAATAAAAAATATGAACTTTATAATTTAAATTATAATCAAGATTGTATTTCAATTATGAAAGATCTTAGAAAAAAAATGATTGATAGAGAATGTATTAGAATAAAAGATTTAAGTAATAATTGGAGACAAAATGAAGAATATTATAAAAAAATTAAATATGATTATGCAATTAGTTTAGGTAAAGATTTACAAAATGAACAAAAAACTTTTATTAAAAATTTTCATGTTGTTTTAGAATTTATTTTAGGTCAATGTTCACAAAAACAAATATCTCAATTTAGTAGAGTTATGGATAATCTTTTTTGTAAAGATATTGATAAAATTATTTATTCTATTAATCATTATCCTTATTTTGATGAAAAAGATGGGAAAAAAGAAATTACTGATCAAGATGATTCAAAAAGTGAAAATTCTGATAATGAAGAATTATATCATAATTTTAATAATAAAGATTCTGATGATGAAGATAATTTAATCGATGATGATAATAATTCAATTTATGAAAAATTTAAAAAGTATTTAAGAAAAGAAGATTATAATATTGTAAATAAAAATGATTTTTCAAATTTGAATTATATTAAAAATGAATTAATGATTTATAATATTTATGGAGCAAATAATAATTTAATTAGAGATAAAAAAGAGGAAACTCCAAATAATCCTTATTTACGTTCGTTATTTATTTCTGCTTTTTTCAGATGTATTTATGCTGTTTTGGAACATCCATATGAAAAATCAATTAAAAATGAAATTATTCATATTTTATATGAAAAAGAAAATATAACAAAATTATGTCAATTAGCAGAATGTAGTAATTTTAAAGAAAATAATAATGGAACTAAAATATTAATTATTATGGAACATATTTTAAAAAATTCAATAGAATATTATAATAGATATAATGATATAGATAAATCAAAAAGAAATGATGAAATTGATAATAAATTATTAGTTAAAATAGGAAAGATATCATATATTATAAGAAAAATTGTTAGAGTATATAAAAAAGATTTTAATATTGAAAATGAAGACCATATTTTATTATTAAGTCAAATATGTAAATGTTCAGAAGTAATTATATCATTATTACAAACATTAAGTTTTGTATCTGAATCAATAAGAGAAGCAACATTAAGAACAATGATAGATTATGAAATAATTCAAATATTTATAGAAACAATAAAAGAATATATGAATAAACCAATTCAATTAAATAATGATAATATTAATTCTAAAACTGCATATAAAAATAAATTACTTAATGAAATGATAGAAATTAATTCATCAATTATAGGAGAATATATGAGTAGATGTCCTTCAAGAAAATATGATATTTTAGAAGCATTTACACGTTCTTATATTTTTGAAAGATGTAATATGAGAAAAAGTTTTATTAAGGAAATAATTGATGTTTCAAAAAAATCAAGTTTAAAAGTTAATATTAGTAATATTTTAAATGAAAAATATATTTATTATGTTACTCCTTGTTTCATTACTAATTGTACTGCAAAAATAACAGATTGTAGATTATTATATATAACTAATAAATTTATAGAATTTATCGAAATTAGTGATTTTGATCAAATATATAATTTATCAGAATTTACAAAAGATGAAACTATGAAAATTATTATTGATGATATTCAAAAAATATTACATTTTGATTATTTAAATAGAATAATAATACAAACATTTGATAATGAATATAGTTTTTTCTTTAATAAAATAAAAGTAGGAAAAAATATTAGTGATATATTATATTCATTAAATAATAAAATAATAATATATGAAAATATTCCAATTTTTACTCCACTGAATCCAAAAGATTTACAAATAAAAGTAAAAAATAATATGGAGTTACCATTATTAGAAGATCAAATAGAAGATAAAAGTGGAAATATAATATTAAATTGTGGATATGAATTCAAAGGATTTTGTTGTGATATATTCCCAAGTCTTTTTAATAAAAGTGATACATTACAAGATGCAAAAGTAATTGTGATTGGTGATGGACAATTAAAAATTTATATTGAAAATGATAAATTATGGGATAATATAAATGCAAAAGATTTATTTGAACAATTAGGTAAAAATCAACAAAGAATTATGTCTTTTGATAATTATTTTGAAGAAATTGCAGAAACTTGGAATTTAACTGATTTTAGTGCTATTAAATTAATTGATGGAGATATTGTTGAAATTTATGATAATAAAAATAAACCTGTTCTTAGATTTACAATTTATGATGATATGAGTTATGTTAAAATGAGGGAAGGATTAAATATTTCTGAAATTTTTGATAAATTTGAAGATGAATAAAAAATAATAATATTATAATATAATATTAATTTTTACTTTTTTTTTATATTTTTTATTTTAAGTATTTAATATATAAAAAATAATTTTTTACAATAAATTTTGCAATGTCTGAGGAAAGTAAAAATAACAAAAAAAAATTTAATAGCAAAGTTATATATAGTAAATTTTCACTTGATGATAAAAAAATAAAAAGAAAAGAATTTAAACATATGGAATCATTAGGTTCAAAATATAAACTTCCTTTAATTCCACTTCCAAATAGGAAAAACCAAAAAGATTTGGGTGAATTAATTCTAATTCAACCAGATGAATCAATAGTAGAAGAAAGTAATTTTAATTTATATAAAAAAGCTAAAACTCATTTTTTAAAAAAAAATTATTCATTTCAAAATTTAATAAAGCATGAAAGAAGAAAATCATTTCAAGAAATTGAAAATGAAAAAGAAAAACAAAATGAAGAAGAAAAAGAAATTGAAAATGAAAAAGAAAATGAAAAGGAAGAAGAAAAAGAAAAAGATAATGAAAATAATAATGAAATAAAAAAACATTTAAAAATGAGTCGTTCAAAAAAAAAAATAAATTTATTATCTAAAAATAAAAGAAATTATTCTTCAAATAATATAAATCAATCAAATTTAAGAAATGATTCAGTAATAAATTTAAATTATATAAATAGAACAAATGTTCATTTTACTCCAAAAAAATATAATGAAAGTATAAAATATACATTAGGTGTAACAAAAACAGATGAAGCAAATAAACAAAAATCAAAAAGTATTCTTTTAATAAATCGTTTATTTCATTTAAATAAAAGTTTAAATCAAAAAATAACATATTATTTAGATACAAAAAATGGATTAATAATAGAAAATAATGAAATGTCTCAAAAAATAAATCAAGATAGATTATTAGTAATACAAGATATATTAGGAATAAAAAATTTTTCAATATTTTGTGTTTTTGATGGACATGGAAAAGATGGTCATCATATATCATCTTTTATTCAAAAATACATTTCTAATTTTTTTAAAGAATCAACTCATTTTTATTGTCCAAAAAACAAAACAGAAAATATAAAATTATCATCACTTAAACATTTCAATATAACACCATGTGATATATATAAATTAATATCAAAAAATAATTACATTTTTGTTAAAAATATGATAAATTCATTAATAAATGAATTAAATAATTTAAATTGTGATATTGAATTAAGTGGTTCAACTTTTTGTCAAATAATTCAATGTGGAAGAAAATTAATATGTATAAATATTGGTGATAGTAAAGCAATATTAATAAATAAAAATGAAATATTTCTTTTAAGTCATGAACATAAACCAATAAATGAAATAGAAAAAGAAAGAATAGAAAATTCAAATGGAGAAATTTATAAAATTAATACTCATGGTCCATATAGAGTATTTGAAAAAGGAAAAAATTATCCTGGTATAGCATTAAGTAGATCAATTGGTGATTTAATTGCAAAAAAAATTGGAGTTATTAGTGATCCTGAAATTATTGAAAATGAAATTAGTGGTGATTCTTTAGGATGTGTTATTGGAAGTGATGGTATTTGGGAATATTTATCTAATCAAAAAGTTTCTGATATTTTAATTGAGAATTATAATTTGGTTAATGCTGAAAAAATTATTGCTCAAAAATTAATTGATTTAGCTAGGAAAAAATTTATTAGCAATAATGAGAATATTGATGATGTTTCTGTTATAGTTATTTTGTTTAAGTAATGTTGTATTAAGGGAATTTTATAATTTATAATTTATATATATTTTTATTTGTATATAAAAAATCATTTTTTTTATTTTTTTTTTATTTAATAATAAAAGAAGGAAATTATTAATTTTTATATTAAAGAAAAATAATAAATAATATTTTTAACTCCTTAAAATAATTAACTTTTATAAAAAATTATAAAAATAAAACATAAAAAATTTATATATTCTTTCAAAAAGATAAAAAATGTCCACAGAAAATTCAGAAAAAACAGAAGATACTGAAACTCAAAATAATGATAATTTATTTCCAAAATATAATGAAATAAAAGGTGAATTAGAAAACTTAATGGGTAATGTAATTTCATTTTGTCCAATAGAAATAATAGATGCAAACAAAGAAAAATTAGAAATGAAACACAATGAAAAAGAAATGTACAAAAATTTTTATGAAAAATACATAAAAAATTTTAAAACATCAAATGATTTAAAAGACACATATAGACCACCATTTGCAAATAATTATTATGGAGGAGTCGATTTTCCAAATGAAGAAACAACATCATTATTAAGAGGAATAGGTTGGGATTTAGTTAAACAAATAGGTAAAAAAATATTATCAGGTGATTTTAATTTTACAACAGTATCAATACCAATTAAAGTTATGGTTCCAATAAGTATTTTACAACATATTTGTAATGGTCATTTTAATTATCCTTTATATATGAATTTAGCATATGAAAGTAATGATCCTCTT
>JAEEGL016407928.1_pt1 | contig 12319 bp, 17 predicted proteins | sample 9134231 | NCBI WGS metagenome assembly JAEEGL01 (sample SAMN16246548, study PRJNA631951) | gut metagenome | biome: gut microbiome; feature: rumen; material: fiber-attached | host: Bos | place: Iran: Karaj | collected 2018-10 | reverse complement strand
CGGTACTACATATTGGGTACAGTTTAAAGGTATACAGGGTAAAGAAAGATGGTTACTTGATATACAAATTATTTATATTAAGTATGAAGATACCGGTGTAACAGAAAGACAGTCATATCTTGAAAGACTTTTAAGACCTTTTAATATTTATAGAATTGTTGAACAGGCCCAGGTAATTTGGACAACAACACAGGCTTCATTCAAAACTATGTTTACAATTCCTGTAAACGGTATGAATAAAGCAAAGGGTATGCAAACTCTTTCACAGGCAATGAACAGATATAAGGAAGATATATCTTTCAATGTTGATACTGGTGAACTTACCGTTAATGGTAAAGTTAATATGCCATTTAATAAGGAATATTGGATGCCGGAGAATGAAGCAGGTACACCTAATATTGAAACCCTTGTTGATAATGGACCTCAGTTAAATGATTCTGATCAAATTAAATATTTCTTATCAAATCTTTATAGAATGTCTAAAATTCCTGAATCAAGATTTGATAAAGAAGCACAGGCAACATGGTTTGGTTCTGATCCTACTCAGCAGTTAAGAGATGAAATTAATTTCTCACGTTTTGTAACAAGAATGAGAAATACTTTTGCTGAAATTATTCTTAAACCTATCAGAATTCAAATTGCACTTAATATTCCTGATATTAAGAATGATAAGAGAATACTTGATTCTATTTCTCTTCATTTCAATTCATATAATCAGTTCAATGAACTTGCTGAAATGGAAGTTATGACAAAGAGAGTAGAATTTATTGGAACAATGAAAGATTCTCTTGTTATCACAAATGATGAAGGTGAAGAAGAACCATTCTTTGATCCAGAATTCTTAATCCTTAAATATCTTAAGATGTCTGAAGCTGACCTTGAACTTAATAAAAAGATGAAGGAAGAAAAGAAACTTAAGAAAGCAACTTCTGGCGGTGATAATGGAAGTGATGAAGAAGAAGGTAATGATGAGGAATTAGGAACCGGCGAAGAAGGTGGTGAAACTGGTGGAGAAGGAAATGAAGACGGAGCTGAAAGTGATGAATCAGGAGGAGAAATTGATTCTGAAATGTTAGGTGATGTTCAACCTGAATCATCTGAAACTACACAAGCATAATCTATGAAACATATAAATAATTATATAATAGAAAAGCTTAGGATCGATAAAGATTCTAAGCTTCATTCTGGAGAAACTACAACAATCATCGATAGAATATATATATTAAGAGGTTCTGATGATGAGGTTATTGATATTATAGTTGATGATTTTGTACAAAAATGTGTAGTTCTTGTTGATTCTTATAAACATCCTAACAGCGTACTTAATTCTGTTAAAACATATGAATATTTTTATAATGAATTCGGTACGGATACAGATGAGGATTTTTCAGATTGGGATGAAATATATCACCAGGTTCCATTAAAAATGTGTAAAGAACTTTGGACTAAATATGGAATCAATAAAATGGATATGAATGATTTTGAAAACATGTTTGGTTCTGGTGAATTTCCAATAATAAATGTTTTTAGAAAGAACAATAACGTAATTTATAATATTACAAGATAAATATGAAATTACAAGATTTTAAAATAATACCAGGTACAGTAATTGATGTTGCTGATCCAAAGTTCATCGGCAGAGTAAAAGCTGATGCACCTGGTTTATTTAATTCAGAAGTAATGAATAAAGAAGGAATGCCTTGGATATATCCTTTTGTAATGCAAGGTTATCAAAGGTTTTCTAAACTTACAAATGGAAGTAAAATATGGATTTTAACTAATAATGATTATCATGAATTTTGGTATTGGCCGATGTTTGAGTTAAACCAGGATACAAGAGACATTATTTCTGCAGAAGAATCTGATTATGATGAAGCAGAAGTTTTACTTTCAAGAAATATGGGTGATAACAGTGTATATATTTATTATACACCAAGTAAAGGAATACAGATACAGCAAGGTGAAAATACTTTTATTAATCTGACTTCAGATAATAAAATATATACTACAGCTGGTGACGGGCAGGTACTTATTGAAAATAATAATGTATATATTGGTGATAAGGAAACAGGTTCAATGGAAAAGGCTGTAATGGGAACAAAACTTGTTAATTATTTAAAAGGATTTAAATCAGCATTAAAAGCAGTTGCTACCGCAGCAAAAGCTGGTTATACAGCAAATATTGCTGGGCCGTTAGATGCAGCTTGTCAGGCACTTGAAAATCCAGAAAATTTACTTGCAGATAAAACTTTTGTCGATTAATTATGTTAGGTCAATATATTTCAAAAGATACATTACCAGGAGATTTATTAGGTAATCTTGAACAGGTAACACTTAATGCAGGATCCAGCTTTTTAGCCGGTGCTGCAACAAGTTCTTTTGCTAAAGCTGGTAATATCGTAAGTAATGCGGGCACAATCGTAAATACAGTTACTGATCCTAATTTATATAAAAAACTTACTACTGATTTAATTCAACATGCAGTAACAGTTACTACTAATGAACTTACATCATATATGATGGATAAAACTACTGAACTTCTTGATTTTGGTAAAGTAACAAGTGTATTAGCAGAATCTATTGCATATTGGACAAAAGAAAGTTTAATAACTCCAGGTGAAATTTTAGATCTTATAAAAACTAAAAAAGTACAAGAAGAACAAGAAAAACAAGCAAAAGAAGATCAAGAAAGAGGTATTAATGATATAAAAGAAAATCTTACTAATACAGTTGGACAGATTAAAGATTATGGTGATAAAATAATAGGTTCCCTTGATTCTGGCCTATCAACTATTACTGCATATCTTACAATGGGACCTGATTGGGTAGTTAATAAGGTAAATTCATATGTTGCTCTTGGAATAGAAAAAGCTGAATCATTTATTGGTACATATGCTGATATGGCTATTCAAGCAAGAGATAGTGCTATTGATACAATCGGACATGGAATTGGCGCTGGAGCTGCGGGTATTGTAAATAATATTGCAATTGGTGCTGCTAAGAAATTAAAAGCAGATACAGAAGGTTTAATTGCAAATGTACAAACAAAAGCTACAAATGCCATTGTAAAAGCTGTTATGATGATTAGACAGTTAACAGGTATCGCAATTCCACCAGTTATTCCTCCTCTTCCAAAACTTACATCTTTATTTTAAAATTTAATTAAATTATATATATGAGTGCTAAAGTAAATATTTGTATGTGTGTTAAGAACAGGCCTTCCACTGTGAGGACATCTATTGATACCATACTAAAACAGACATTTGAAGATTATGTTCTTCTACTTTGTGATGATATGTCTTCTGATATGACTATGAATACCCTCCTTGAATATCAGGCAAGATATCCTGGAAAAGTACAGGCATGGCAGAATCAAGAAGAAGGATATATTAATGCACATAATTTTATTCTTTCAAAAACAGATGCTGAATATATTTGTTTTATAGACAGTGATGATTTTGTAGATGAAAGAAAACTTGAAGAACAAGTTAAATTCTTAGATGAACATCCAGATGTTGATGTTGTTTCTACTTGTACAATGTTTCCTAATAAACAAGTTCTTATTAACAGCGCTGTTGAATTAGATAATGATACTATTGCAAAAGCATTGCAGAATAAAATTCCAATCAGTACAATATGCCATTTCGGAAGTGTAATGTTCAGAAGAAAATGTTTAGAAAAATTTACAGGTAATATTTATTTCTATGATGAATATAATACAGGTAGATGTGGGGACGGTTTCTTATATACATTACATTTCTTAGGATATAAATTTGCAAATATTATTTCTACTATATATGTCTATTCTAAAGGACTTATTAAAAACAGCCTTACAAATACAGTAGATCCTGAATTTGCAAACAGTATGGATTTATTGGATTATGAAAATAAGAAAATGTTTACTTTAGAAATGTTCAATAATTATAATCCGCAGAAAAAGAAAAGAGGTAGACCAAAGAAATCTACCATTTAAATACCATAAAATAATTAAAAAGAAAGGATATTGATTTATTTTCAATATCCTTTCACATTTATAATATCATCTACTTCTTTACTTCCAAGTGGAATAAACTTTCTGGCAATAGCACGCATAGCCGGTTCAGGAATATCACCTCTACGTCTATTGATACAGATTTCAAGAGGAGTATCCATATTTACGCCCACAACAGTTGCGCCATATCCTTTAAGGAATGAAATCATATCCTTACGGTATCTACCGGTATTTGTATCATCAATAACAAAGCTTTGCTTTTTCTTACAAAGTTTTGCAATCTGAAAATGCTCTTCTGTAGTTACCTGATGCTCCTGTCCAGAAGTAAGAACTGCCTTTTCATCGGCACTTGAAGTGAATCCAAGCTTTGCTCTGATAATATCACGGGATATAACAGGAAGCTTGGGTTGATTCTCTTTAATCCAGGTAGATTTGCCGGATCCAGGAATACCAACCATAAAGTAAACTACGAACTTAGAGCCAGTTAGCTTATATGATTCAAGTGTTTTCATTATTTAATCTTATTATAAAGTATAAGTAATACATTTATATATAGTAACAAATAAATAAAAATTCAATATGCCGGCCAATAGTTTAATAACAGAATTTAATCCGGTAAAAGATACAATTAACGGTCAAACTGCTGAAAGAGTTGTTTGGACCACCAAAGCATTAAATTTAGCTGTTGATGCTATTAAAAAAGGTTTACCACTTAAAACTAATCCATTTTGTGGTAAAAATGTTCAGTTGATTAAACCAGATTTAGTATATAGAAGAACTCAAGAAGAAATAGAAGATTGGACGCATTGTAGGGATGATATTGTTTATTTTGCAAGCAAATGTTTCTTAATGACTCCAGAAGGTCTTAAACCTTGTAAACTTAGACCATATCAGGAAAAATATTTAAGACATGTTAAAGCTAACAGATGGAGTATCTATCTTGCTGCTAGACAGTGTGGTAAAAGTACTACAACAGGTATTGCAATTCTTCATGAAATATTATTTAATATTGATAAAACAGGATTAATCCTTTCAAAGTCAGGTCCTGCTGGTATTGATTTGCTTTCTAAGGTTAAAGATATGTATCTTAACTTACCATATCACCTTAAAGCAGGTACTATGAAATGGAACCAACATGAAATTTCATTTGATAATAATTCATCAGTATCAACAGAAGCTTTCTCACCTACAGCTGGTCTTGGTAAGACAATCAACTTCCTTATCCTTGATGAGTTTGCTTGGTGTCCACCTAATGATGTTGAATTATTCTATAATAACATTATACCTACAATTTCTACTATGTCTAATAGTAAAGTTTGTATAATGTCTACTCAGAATGGATTTAACTTATTCTATAAGTTGTATAAAGGTGCAACAGAAAAGACAAATCAATATGCTCCATTTAAAACTGACTGGGATGAAGTTCCTCAGTTTAATCTTGAAACAAAGCAATGGGAAAAGAGAACAGATGAATGGAAGAAGATGATGGTAGGTATTCTTGGATCTGAAGAAGCTTTCTATTATCAGTATGGTACACAATTCAGTGCTTCTGACTACTGTCTTGTATCAAGAGAATGTCTTTCTGTTTTACGTGACAGGGCTATTCTTTTTGAAGTAAGGAAAAATCTTGATATTTTCTTACAAAGAAAGGATAATTTATATTGGCATCCGAAATTTGATTTTGAAGAATTAAAAACAGGATATTTTATTATTCTTGCTGACCTTGCAGAAGGTGGTGGGGGTGATGCTGACAGTACGGTATTCCATATTCTTCAATTAATAGGAAAAGATGAATTTAAGCAAGTCGGTTTCTGGAAATGTAATAATCTTGACCTTGAACATGCTGCTCTTGATTATTGGTTAATGACAGCACAGTTATTTAATAATGACAGATGTATATTCTCTATTGAATGGAATACATATGGTGCTCTTTTCTATCAGTATCTTCTTAATTTAAATGAAACTGATTATATGAAAGATGCTATTTGGAGATTTAAATTCTCAAGGGACGGATTTGATACAACAAGAATAGTACAATATAAGAAAGGTCCAGAAGATGAAAATATACCTGGACAAAATAATACAAGAAGAAAAACTATTCCTGGTATTAAATTTACTAGCGGAAATAAGAAAACTGCATGTGCACTTCTTAAGATGGAACTTGAGAAATTCAATATAGAAATATATGATCTTGTAACTGTAGGTGAAATTGAAAACTTTGAAGACAAAAATAGTTCAGGTACATATAAAGCATCTTATGGACATGATGATATAGTTATGACTCTTTGCCAGATACCTATGTTGAAAAATACTCCAAAGTATAAAGATTTTGTTGAAGAATTTGAAATAAATAATATTAAGACAAATCTTCCTGATGCACAGGCAAAATCACAGGAATGGGATGGTAATATATTCGGTATGAATGAAATTCTTTCTGTATCTGATTCATTCAATAACCAAGAGGGTAGTTTATATGATCTTGGATATGACTATGGAATGTCCGGAGATTTGTATTCCTTCTAAATTTTATTTTTAGATATAGAGTGCGAGATATAGTAAAACAAAACTATATCTTATGAAAATAAAAATGGCATTACAAAATTTTATTATGAGCGCGGTAAAAAAATCATTCTTCATGAAACTTATATCAAGTAACACTGGTGTAAGTTCTAAGAATTTCTTCCTTGTATGTACTACTATTATAGGTATGATTCTTCTTGGTGTACTTATTGCAGGTATGATAGTTGATATTGTATTCCAACATACTATAACAGTTAGTATGGGAGAAGCTGCTGGATTTATTGGTGCTGTTGCATCATTATTTGCTGCAGCTGGTCTTACAAAGGCTGGAAGTGAATGGAGCGAAAATAAATATATATACAATACATCACATAAGAATACACAAACCTGTGAAGGTGATGATGAAGAGGTTCCAATTCCAGATGAAGAAGTAGTAGAAGAATAAAAAATAAGAGCATGGTTAATAAACCGTGCTCTTTTCATTTACTTCATATTTAGTCGGTACTGACCAATCTATTTTATAATACCAACCCTTTGAATAATCGTTTTTAATTATACAACAATATCCTAATTTCATTAATTCATTTCTGATCATGCCACGTATATAATCATGATCTATAATATGTCTGAATATATATTCATTATTCAGTTCATATATATTAACAGCATAATCTCCTTTCTTAGCTTTATCTTCTATAACTTTAAATATATAATCCAAAATCTCTGAAAGAGCATGTTTTTCGCTCCTCCAGAGTTTTGTCAAGTCAGCCATTTCCCATGCTGACTTTCTTTTATTTATTTTACTCACCATAGTTCTTGTTGAAAATATGAAGGGCAAGCTTCATAATATCTTCACCCTCTTTGTCAGTGTTATTCTTTACCCACTCGATGATTTCGGGCATTTTAGTGGCTCGGAATTCAGAAGCCTTACGCTTCTTCTCTTCCATTTCCGGGTCATAAGCATTAGCAACCACATCACCAATTACATGAGCAGGTCCCCAAACATCAGTAAAGAACTTATTCATAGAGTAATCAACATCCAGGATAAAGCTGCCACGGTTATACTGGTTGTTAGAGTGAATGTTATTCACAGTAGCCTTGATTACTATATTCATAGCCCATTCCTTATACTCCTTCATAATCTTCTCCTCATCCATATAATTCACATACCGGAGATTGGCCCTATTGATAGTGTTGTCAATAGGATTCCAAATCATGGCAGTATAGGTGGTAGAAACGCCATAATCCTCACAGTGATTACGGAACCGAGGAGTAGCAAAGCGGTAGGAAGAAGAAGTTACACCTACCAGGTAGCCTTCACCCTTCCACTTACGCCCAGCATCAACAGAAACCCTAAGATTGAAATCCTGAGCAACCTCTTTATCAAAGGCAGTTTTATTGATAATATCCAGATGGTTATTCTGCATGAACTTCAGATAAGCTTCCTTATCAATCAAACCAGCCTCCCAGCCAGTGCCAAAGTCGATAGGCATCTCATAAAGGTCATAGTGAGGGAATGCAGCCCAAGTACCCCACTCATCAGAGAAGAATTCTTTCTTCTCCTCATCCCAATAAGTGAAGTAGCAATAATCATCCTCATACCTGCCATGATAATCACGGCCGACAAAGAAGATCTTATTGATACCAGCCTCCCTGGTACGCTTCAGGCAATAAGGAATACCAGCATACCCATAGGTCTCTTCAGGATGCTCTTTCTCATGTATAGAAAGCTGCTCGAACAACTGTTCAAGAGCCTTGGTAGCAGTCTCAATGTGATTATTGTTGGAATTGCGGGCGGGAGTGGTGTTGATAATCTGTTCCATAATGCTTGTTGTTTTGGTTCTTACACTAATAATATAGAGTGATTTTCCAAAAATTCAAAAAAATAAGAGGATATTTTATTTATCCTCTTTACTTTTTTCAAAACATGGAGCAATATCAAAATAAAAAAGTTTTTCTTCTTGTAATGTATATTCACTGATTATTGAATTATCTGGTATTTCAATATCAATATTTGTTACTAAATCAGATTGAAATGCTCCTTGTCCACAATTTACTAAATATCCAAAGGCAGGTTTACCTTCAAAGAAATTTTTTAACTGAATTACTACAGGTCCATCAAACTTAACTCTTCTTTGTAGTGCTGGAACAAAATAATATCTATTTGATTCCATTACATAATATTTGTCTACCTCAAATTCAGTAAGATAATATCCCTTCGACTTAGTATTAAAATAGTTATTATATGCTTCTAATAATTCATTCATTATCTTCAAACTTAAAAGTATGTTCGATAAATTTAATCTTTCCTTCTTCTGTAGTAAGATCCCAAGCACCAACAGGTGTAAACTTATTTCTTGTATATTCAATAGTTTCTCCTGAAGGAAGGATAGTTGTCATTTGTTTTTCAACTTTATAAACAAATCTACCATACTTATATTTATTATCAAAAGCATACCAATCAATACCATTCTTTTCAACAACCATCTGGATCTGCTCATCTGCATTGTGACCAACAAGTTGTTTGTGAGGAAGATATGTCTGAGCTGTTTGCTGTTTAGAATTTTTTACGCAATCAAGTTGACGGTAAAGGAACCATGCAAATGCATCATTCTGTGAAGGAACAACCCATGCCTTACAGTCAAACTGTGCCATCTTCATTTTAGAAATAAACTCTCCTACTTTTACATTATCATAACATTTATTAAGGTTATATATAGTAAACCATCTGTTGAACTCTGATGTTGCAAGAGATGCAAGAATAGATTGAATCTTGCAAAGACGTCCACCGAAAAGAGTATCAGTCTCTGTAGTTTCATAATCGGTTATAAGAAGAGAAATCTCATCTGATTGTGTATATGCAAACTTACAACCCTGTACATTTTCACAAAGAAACTGTGCAGTTTTGTTCATCATATTAATAAAGTCATCATCAAACGGCTTCTTAAAGTTATTCTTGATGAGCTTGCTGAAGTTCTTGCCATCGAGCATCACAAGAATATCCCTATTAGGAAGCAGTCTGTAATCTGTAAGTCCCCTATAGTATTGGCACTTATCTTCTAGATTTTTAAATCTCATAATTAGTTTCTACTTAAAAATTCCCTAAAATCTTTCATATAAAGAGAATCATCGCCATTATCTTTATATGATTCACATCCACTATTTAATTTCAATGCAAGAATAATATCCCTATTAAACTTACCGTCTGGTGCTTCTTGCAAAATTCTCATTTTCTTAGTGCAACAGAAGTCACCATCCCACAGTGCAAAATGCTCACATCTTACACAACTTCTAATTAATAAATCTTCTGTTTTCATAATTATTTATTTTTTGTTTTTATTACGTGTTCTATTCTAACAAAATATTTTGGTTCCACTTTCTTAACATTATAAACACCATTATTAGAAATATAGATTTTTTCTCCATCTTCTAACATTTGAATTGCATTTATAACTATTATATAAGTTTCACCACCATGACGTTTACCTACATTAATAGCAGTTTCTTCATCTGGTGAAAGATGAACATACTGTCTTGTTTGTGGAAGCAATCCATCTTTTTTAATATCATCAAGATACTTATCAGAAGTACCGTGATAAAGATATGGGTTATTTATAGTAATATCATCAGCTTCCTTTAACCCAACATCAACAGGAATAGAATGTCCTTGTCTAGCACGTATTTTTGTCTTATCTTCATTATACTCATATCTCTTCTTGTTGTTTGTTTCAACAATTTCATCAAGAAGTTCTGGAGTATAACCATATACTTTGCAAAGAACCTTTACACTTCTCCAACCATTCTTATCAATAAATCCGCTATCAAAAGCATCTTTATCATGTCGAAGAAGCCAAGAAAGTTTTTTACCTTTATCTATTAATATATTACCCATAATTTACATCTATAAAATCAGTTTCATCTTGATTAGGAATTGGCTTTTGATCTACAAATGTCTCTTCTCCACAAATAGGACAAATAAAAGAATATCCATATCCAGAAGAGTTATTCCATTCTTTTAACCATTTAGCATGTTTCCTATCTATTTCATTTCCACATGTCTGACAAATAAAACCCATTATTCTTTAATTTTACTTAATACAAATTCAATCATTTCATCCTGAAGCCTAGCAGCAGTTTCAGTAGGCAATTTAAGTCCACCGGTAAGATGCCCCCACCCTCTGAATGCACCAAGGATTTCTCCATTCATATAAAGATCACAACCATCTTTAATTTCAAGATTAGAATATTTTTGACTCGGTAAATTACCATTCAATACACTGGCAATATCATCTGCAAGTGTATTGATAAACTTGTCATTTTCTTCGGTCAAATCATCAGCAGTAAATACCATTACTCCATCTTTTGCCCATACATATCCATAGTGATCATTCTTAAATGGACCTTGCCATACATTAACCCAAGTAATTTTTTCCATATTTTAAATCTTTCCAGTCATTAAAACTAAAATTATAAATCTCTGTAGGTACACCGAAAGGAGTCATTACTTTATACATAGATAAATCTAATGTTTTAATGTATTTTATGAATTCAAATAAATCTTCATCATAAACTTTACTTTCAGTATAATCTATCCTTAATGATTTCAATTCATTTGTCCAAATATAACATCCAGGAAATTTTATTGATGCAATAGTCGGTATACTTTTAAATGAATTTAAAATATTATTTAAAGTAAGATCTCCATTATTTACAAAATCCCTTGAATATCTTACTGCTTCACCACATGGAAACGGATCATTTATCATAAATGTTGTTGGTAAAAAATCTGCTGATACCGTACATTTTCTATATGAAAGCATATCAGTAAAAACCATCTTTAAATATTCCAATGATTCATAATAATATAATCTTTCATCAGCTGGGTATTTTACATAATTATGTGTTCCATCTGGCAATATAACATATCTTTTACTAAATTTATCTAAATCCATCAATATAAATAAAATATATTTATATTAGAAAATAGAAATTACATATTAAGTTATTCATTATTATTCACCTTCTTTTCTCCACAGGATATTTTCCATTTTATCTGTGTGCGAAAATTTTATTAAATTTTTTAAATTGAGTTCAAAATCTTTAATAAAATCTTCTTTAATTATTCCATCTTTATATAACTCAATTAATGTTTTATATGGAGTTAAAAGATTTCTAAGGTGTGCACCTAATGTTTCAGTTGCCATATTATTCAAGTAATTTACATTCTTCCTCAGTATACATTGAATGAAGTTTCTCTAACCACCATTTAGTCTTTACTTTTACAGAAGGTCTTCTTTGACCCTTAAGTAATGTTGAGCGTTTAAATACTACTCCTTCTTTAACAGATAGCATTGCACAATCAGGTTGTGTCCAATCATTTGTTTGAATTAAATTAATAATTGTTGAATCAAGTGCACCTCTATAAATAAGTGAAGGAATTTCAACTCCACTCATTTTAAATAAGTCATAATATTTTTCGGGCTCCATATATCCCTTTTTCTTAAGGAATACATCAATAAGAGCAAGATGCATTTCATCTCCTTCTACATGTTTACCGGCAAAAGAATTTTCACCATACCACTCAAATACAAAAGTTACTTCTTCAATACCTGTAAATACATCCTTCTTACCAAAATGTTCTTTAACAATCTTAGAAAGAATTTCAGGATAATTAGAATTCTTAAACCACTTTACAACAGGTCCGAACTGTTCACTATTTTCATCAACAGTAACAGTTCTACTACCAAATGGACCCCAAGTTTTCTTTCTACAATTATATGTAGCTACAAAATTTTGTCCATCTAGTTT
>JAEEGL015338299.1_pt1 | contig 12319 bp, 8 predicted proteins | sample 9134231 | NCBI WGS metagenome assembly JAEEGL01 (sample SAMN16246548, study PRJNA631951) | gut metagenome | biome: gut microbiome; feature: rumen; material: fiber-attached | host: Bos | place: Iran: Karaj | collected 2018-10 | reverse complement strand
TTCAACGTTAAGGAATTGCCCAACAATCAAGTAGAACTACAGTTCCAGTTGACGTTGGATGAAGGATGGCATATCTATTCCCAGAAGTCCGACCCCAATGGCCCCATCCCTTCGGAATACACCTTTGAGAACAATGCCAACTACAAACGTATCGGCGGCGTGGTTGAGCCCAAGCCGCACGAGGAGATGGACGATATTTTCAAATGTGTGGTACGTTCCTTTTCGGGGAAAGTGACTTTCCGTCAGAAGATTGAACGAAAGACAGACAAAGCCTTTGAAGTGAAGGGGTCGATGTACTATCAGCTTTGCAACGACGGTTCCTGCATCGCTCCCGACGATGTGCCGTTCACTTTCAAGGTGCCGGCAGGCAGTATCGATACCTCTCTTGTTGACACGGCTGCGGTAGCGGAAGACACGACACAGGCTGCAGACAGCAATGTGAAGGCTCCTGTTGCCGAGGTCCAGGCTGCAGCGGACAAAGGTTCCGATGCCAAGAAAGAGAAGTCTATTTTGGGACTCTTCTTCGGAGCACTGCTGGCAGGCATCCTCACCATGTTCACCCCTTGCGTCTTCCCGATGATACCCATGACGGTCAATTTCTTCATGCACAGCAGTGAGAACAAACGCAAGAACCGCCGTCAGGCATGGGCGTTCGGATTGTCCATCGTCTTCATTTTTGCTGTTATCGGCGCGTTGCTGTCGCTGGTCTTCGGTCCCGACTCGCTCAACTTTATCGGCACTCATGGTATTCCCAATCTGATTTTCTTTGTTATTTTCTTCATCTTCTCGCTCTCTTTCTTCGGACTTTTCGAAATCAAGATGCCCGAGAAGTGGGTCAATGCTTCCGATGCGCAGGCCGACAAGGGCGGTCTGATGGCTCCTTTCTTCATCGCGCTGACCACCGTGCTGGTGTCGTTCTCCTGCACCGGTCCTATCATCAGTGCCGCGCTGGTGGAATTCGCCACATCCACCACCAACCGTTGGATTGGTTTGGTTTCCATGCTCGGTTTCGGTATCGGCTTCGCCCTGCCGTTCACGTTGCTGGCTTTCTTCCCGTCGGTGTTGAAGAATATGAAGTCGGGCGGTTGGCTCAACTCCGTAAAGATTGTCTTCGCTTTCCTCGAGTTGGCGTTCGGTCTGAAGTTCCTCTCCATGGCCGACCTGTTCTATGGTTGGCGATTGCTCGACCGTGAGGTCTATCTGGCGCTGTGGATTGTCATCTTCTCGCTGATGGGCATCTACCTGATGGGCAAAATCAAGTTCAAAGGCGACGACGAGGTGCATCACATCGGCGTGATACGTCTCTTCCTCATCATTGCCTCGTTCAGTTTTGTCATTTACATGATTCCCGGCATGTTCGGTGCGCCGCTGAAAGGCATCTCCGGATTCCTGCCGCCGATGAACACGCAGGACTTCAATATCGAACGTCTGGTCAACGAGTCGGGACGCAGTGTCAATGCGGTTGATTTCCCCGCCAACGTCAAGTACCAGGAGGATCTGCACAAATACAGCGTTCCCGGCTACCATGAATTCTACGATTTGGACGAAGCCAGGGCTTATGCCAAGCAACAGAACAAGCCCATTTTCATTGACTTTACCGGTTTGAACTGCAACAACTGTCGTGAAATGGAGAATGCCGTATGGGGCGATTCAGAAGTGAAGAAGCTGATGAACGAGAAGTTTGTCGTCTGTGCTCTCTTCTGCGATGCCAACAGCATTGACCTTGCAAAGGAAGACTATGTTACCGATGACAAAGGTCGCGAGCTTACCACGTTGGGTAGGAAGAACCTCTACTTCCAGCGCAGCCGTTACCAGATGAATGCACAGCCCTACTATGTGATTATCGATCCCAACGACGAAACGAACACGCCGTTGACCCAAGAAAACTTCACATACAAGAAGGATGTCTCCAAATTCATGGGCTACCTGAATGAGGCGCTTGAAAACTTTGGAAAAAAATAATTTCTGTTGTTGATATCCGACAGAAAAAAGCCTGTTTCCCTTCTTTGTAAGGATATGGTTAAATCATCTTATTGCTTTGAATAATTGTTCATTATGGCGATAAGGTGATTTTTTTTGTACAAAAAATTTTGTCGTTTTACGAAATATTGGTACTTTTGCACTCGCTTTTTGAGAGAGGAAACAGTTTTTTATCTTTCAAAATTCATACAGTGCGGGGTGGAGCAGTGGTAGCTCGTTGGGCTCATAACCCAAAGGTCGGAGGTTCAATTCCTTCCCCCGCTACCGAGACGGACAACTCTTTAGGGTTGTCCTTTTTTATTGCCTGTAACTGCTTGGTTTCGTTGTCGATTAGTTCAAGTATGGTATTGGTTTTTGTGGTTCGAAATGAATTAATTTGGCTGTTCCAAATATATTAAGTAATTTTGCATATCGAAAAAATGAGCACAACTGTACATATAAAACCGCTGACAGAGAACCTGTCGCCCTACCTTTTCTGGGACATTGATAAGGATTATTTTGACGCAGAAAAGAATTCTGCGCAGTTGATAAAACGTGTGCTCGAACACGGAGAACTCGATGATTGGCGTACTATCCGCAACTACTACGGATTAGAGCGCATTGCTAATGACTGTAAGACATTGCGCACCCTTAGACCCGAGGCGCTCTCATTTATTTGCGTTGTCACCGACACAAAAAAAGAAGACTACCGATGCTACAACTTCAGACAATCTTTCCCGACACTCTGGAACTCCTGAAAAAGCTGTCAGTTCAACCTGAGTTGCAGGGTATGCGGCTTGTTGGGGGGACTTCATTGGCGTTGCAATACGGACATAGGCAGTCGGTAGACCTTGATTTCTTCGGGAGGCCATCTGTTTGTCAGGATGACATCCTTTCCATGATAGAGCAAATGGGTACCTGCAAACTTAGGAGCCGCACCAAGAACATTCTGCAACTCATAGTGAATGGTGTGATGATTGACATTGTGGACTATAGTCAAAATTCCTGGATAGACAAACCTGTATGCGAAGATGGTCTAATACTGGCGTCTCCGAAAGATATTGCTGCACTGAAGATAAATGCCATCGAAGGCCGTGGTAGCCGTAAAGATTTTATCGATGTGTACTTGTTGCTTCAGCATTATTCTTTGGAGGAACTTCTAAAGTATTATTCACAGAAATACCCCAACTACTCCATCTTCAGAGCATTGTTAAGCCTCACCTATTTCGACGATGCGGAAAATGAAGCTATGCCCAAGATGTTTATTCCCGATTCTTGGGACGAGATAAAGAATCATATTGCTGATGTAGTCAGAAAATATCAACAAGAATAGTTTTGGTTATCAAGTATTCGGAAACGCCGGCTTCGTCGAATCGGGAAGCTACTTGCGCATTACCCAAATTCTATCTAAGTCACTGAGAAACTGGTGCGAAAAGATAACGGTCGAGCCTACCAAAGATTTTTAAAACAGGTTGCAACAGCAACCTGTTTTTTTTGTTAAAAAACTATTGTATTAGAAAAATTTGTATATTTGCATAAGAATTATTTGGGTTCTATATGTTTTTTACTTGTGATAAAATATTGAATCCCATATGTATACACATATATAGTTGCTGCGGGATTTTCCCCAGCAGCGGTATACACTATTGTTTGGAACAGGAGAGGCCTGAAGTGTGAATGATGCACGCGTCAGGCTTCTCTTGTTTATTATAAATCGCAAATTATTACCTTTTTACAAATTAAAATACAACTTATTATGAAATCGAAAAATTATTACCTCATGGTAGCGACTATGCTGCTGTGTGTGGGCATTTGGTCCTGTGAAGAAATACCTGGTGGTCCGGACGGTCCCGACACCCCCGACAATCCTGACAACCCGACTGCTGTCGAGTGGGTAGACCTGGGTCTGCCGAGCGGTCTGAAGTGGGCCTCGCAGAATGTGGGTGCCACCAGTCCCGAAGATTATGGCAACTACTACGCTTGGGGTGAGACAACCACCAAAAGTTCGTATACTGAAAACAATTATCGTTTTGGCACCTACGGTGCATATACCAAGTACTGCACCGAGGGTTGGGGACTCAACGGCTTCTATGACAACAAGCTGACGCTGGATCCCGTCGACGATGCCGCCACTGCCAATATGGGCAACGGTGCGCGTACGCCGACAAAGGCGGAATGGGATGAGCTTTTCAGCCATACCACCCACACGTGGACTACGCGTAATGGTGTGAACGGATGCCTGTTTACCGCCTCCAACGGAAAGAGCATCTTTCTTCCCGCTGCAGGCTACTGTCGCGGCGAGTTGCTCGGAGAAGGTGCATGCGGTATGTATCAGGCCAGTACGCTTGTAGAAGATAATCCAGCCTATATATGGGGCTATTTGTTCGATGCGGGCAATCAAGAGGTATGGCAGTTTGGCCGCACGGAAGGCTACTCTGTTCGTGCTGTGCGTGGCAGCGGCGGCGGTGATACACCCTCAGAGGGTGGCTTCGACCAGAACGGCGCCAGCAACGCCCTTTTCTCGGTAAGTGCCTCCAAGAAGGTGCATTTCAGCCGTGGCAACCTGCAGTATCAGGCCACGACGGACACATGGCGTTTTGCCGAAAGCCAGCTGGACTATGTGGGTTCCGCCAATGCTGCTATCTCGCATGCCAACTCGGGCTGGATTGACCTCTTCGGTTGGGGCACCAGCGGCTGGAACAGCGGCGCAGAAGCCTATGAGCCCTACAGCTTCAGCTGGAATTACTTGGATTACCTGCGCAATGTCGACCTCACGGGCAGCTATGCTGAAGCCGACTGGGGCTGGCATAACGCCATCAGCAACGGCGGCAACCAGACACACATGTGGCGCACCCTGACTGCAACCGAATGGCAGTACCTGATAAATCGTTCAGGTAAATGTGGCTTGGCAACCATCGGCGGCTCAACAAGAGGTATGATTATTCTGCCTGATAATTGGGTGGCGCCCAATGGCATCAGTTGGACGCCCGCAAGCAACTTCTCCGGTGATTACGAAGACAACATCCTCTCCGCTTCCCAGTGGCAGCAGATGGAGGATGCCGGCGCCATCTTCCTGCCCGCTGCTGGCGACCGCGTCTATGATGAGGTCGGTAGTGTGGGTGGAAGCGGCAACTACTGGTCTTCCAGCTACGACCGCGATAATGAGGACTGGGCTTATAGAGGGGTGCATTTCCAAAACGGAGTGATTACCAGCCCCGCCGGCGATGGTCCCCATGTCGGTTACTCGGTCCGTTTAGTCAAGGATTAATCTTCAAGAACCGATGGAAACAACAGACTACCGTGGCAGTGACGTCAGGCTGTGCGCCGACGGGAAATACCGCTGGGTGTATGAGATGGGTATGTTCACCAATCCGACGATTTTCTGGACTGTGCTCAAAGTGCTGGGCGGTGTATGGATAGCCATCTGGATTGTGGAGGTTCTGGTCCGTGGATTCGAAGATTTTCTGCCCTCTTTGAAGGTGTTCGCCATCGTCATGGCTGTCATTGTGGTCATTTCCTTTCTCGGTTACCTGGTGGTCGCCATCATGTATGGCGGCAAGTATGTGGTACTCTTTGAGATGGACGAAAAGGAGGTTAGCCATATCCAGATGCCTCGCCAGTACAAGAAAGCGCAGGTGATGGGCTGGATTACGGCTATGGCAGGACTCTCTTCCGGCAGTCTCTCTACGGCAGGAGCAGGCATGCTGGCAGCCAGCAAGAGCAGCAGCACGTCGGTACTTGCGAATGTCCGCAAAGTCAAGGCTTACCGTCGGCGTCACCTTATCAAGGTGAACCAGCTGCTGAACAAGAACCAGGTCTACGCCTCGGACGCGGACTTCGATTTCGTATACAACTTCCTAAAGTCCCATTGCCCAAACGCTTAAACCATTGATCCCATAATTCCCCTTCAACCCTTTAAAACCCTTCAAACCTTTCAAAGCAATAAAAAAACCTTTAATCCCCTATAATCATGCGAAAATTATTATCATTATTCGTTTTGGCAGCATTCTTCCTGCTACCGTTGGTGTCGCAGGCGCAGACGAGCGCCAGCATCACCTTTGCCGTCAACGACGCCACGATGGGCACCACCACCCCCGCGCCGGGCACCTATCCCTATGCCGACGGCTCCACGTTCAGCGTCACCGCCGTTCCCAACAGCGGCTACGAGCTGAGCGACTGGACGATAAGCATCATGGTGTATGGCCAGACATTCAATTATTCACTTGGTGTAAACACACCTACCGTTAGTGACGTAGTAGATGCGTCGACTATGGACGGTATGACGCTTACCGCCGTGTTTGTACCACAGGGCACTGTCCAGAACCCCGACTCGGTGGAGGTCACCATCGCTGTGGCTTATCCGACCTATCCGCAGCCGGGAGGTCTTACGCCAACCCAGCCGTTAGGCACCACCAATCCACAGCCGGGCACCTATAGGTTTGCCGAGACCGACGGCTTCAGTGTCACGGCCATACCAAGCAGCGGCTGCCAGTTGGAGTATTGGTCGATTGCGTTCGACCTTTCTTCAGGACAGCACTGGGATCAACCCCTCGGCAGCAGCCTGACCGTTACCGACCAGGACTTTGCCGACTACCTGCTTTTCGGCACCAGCCTGACCAATCTGACCCTCACCGCACATTTCGACTCCATCCGTCCTGTCGACTCACTGCCTTTGACCATAATAGTGGACCCCACCTATTCTTTCGGCCACACCAGCCCCACCGCTGGTACCTACTACTACGTAGAGGGTGATCTCCAAGACATCGATTTTATACCAGACAGCGGCCATTACTGCAAAGGCTATTTGACGACTTGGATTCAGGACGGTGTGGAACGCAGCAGTGTATACTGGTATCACCCGTTCCCGCCGTATTATGATAGGGATTACTTCACTGGAGTCGTGGTATATAATCCGACCACCATCAGAGCCTATTTCGGCAGTGCTCGCACTCCGTTGCCCTTCATCTGTGTCAATGCTTATGTTTACTACGATGGTGGTGCGGTCACAGGCACGGGAATCTATAATTTCGGCGATAGTGTAACACTTATCGCCACTCCCCAACCTGGCTATCATTTTGTAGGTTGGATTGATGCTAATTCATTCAATGGCGTTTCGTACGACACGGTAAGTCACGATATGATTTACTCATTTGTTGCACATAATGTTACAGACGATTCAACCTATAACTACTATAACTTTGCGTATTACGCAGTCTTCGAGTATTATGGCGAACCCGAATATGAGAATTTAAACATCGCTGTGAACAACCCGTCGCTTGGCACCACCAACCCCGCTCCCGGAACCTACCAGTATACCTACGGCTCTCCTGTTACTGTCACTGCCATTCCCAACGAGGGCAACAGCTTCGTGCGTTGGACCGACGAGGATGGTGTCACGCTCAGTATGGAGAATCCCTACACCTTTGGTATCTGGACGACAGGTGGCACCCAGACAATAATTGCCCAGTTTGTAGAAGGTGAATACATTCCCGACAGCGTGACGCTCACGGTGGCCATCAACAACCCCTCGATGGGTAGCACCACTCCCGCTCCTGGCACCTATACCTTCCCCGAGAACCAGGAGGTACATTTCCTCGCCACGCCTAACGACGGATACTTTGTGATAGGATGGGAATTCAGAGCCACTTATCAGGGTATGACCCTGCGCGACACCCTGTTCGGCGACAACGAGTTCTATACCGATTTCTTCGACTTGGTTGACGCCCAGAATATTGTTCTTACCGCCCTGTTCACCGACGACAGCTCCTTCGCACCCGACAGGGTCTACATTACCTTCAACACCAATTCGCCGACGATGGGTACCACCAATCCCGCACCGGGTACCTATACCTATTATGACGGTCAGGAGTTTACCGTCACAGCCATTCCCAACCCGGGCTACCAGTTGCTGGATTGGACGTTGTCGTTCACTATGTATGGTCAGACATTCACCGAGCCGCTGGGCGAGCCGCTCACGACATTGACGATGCCGGTATTTGCAGATGCGGGCTATAACAGCTTTACCATCACCGCCATCTTCGGACCTGAAAACATTAGCAACGACAGCCTGACGGTTTCCGTCGGTGTCGACTATCCGCACCGTGGCACCATCACGCCGGAGGCCGGCACCTACAACTATGCCGAAGGGGATATGGTTACTATAAGCGCCACCGCCAATCCGGGTTACTTCTTTGTCGGATGGCATGTCACCGTTGCACATCCGGTCTATGGCATCGTACAGGACGAAACGATAGAAGTTTCCAATCCCACCATCTCTTTCGAGGTTGAGGAAGAAATGCTCGGATACGTCCATACGATAGTGGCTCTGTTCGGCGCTTCGGAGGGTATCGACGATGTCGCTTCCGTCAACATTAACGCCTATGGCAAGGAGGGACAAATCGTCCTCACCGGAGCCGAAGGCCGTGAAGTCTACCTCTTCGACATCAACGGACGTATGCTGCATCACAGCACGAAGGCCAACGCCACCGAGACCTATGCCGTTCCCGCAACGGGAGTCTATCTGGTCAAGATTGTCGGCGTCGAAACCAAACGAGTGGTTGTGCTACGCTAATCGAAACTGACGCAAAAAAAGCAGGACAATCGTCCTGCTTTTTTTAGTTCTTTACCATTTTCGAAAAAAGTCGTACTTTTGCACTTTGTTTCGGCAAGGAGCCAACATTTTTTGTCGGGACGTAAAAAAAGGAAGAGGCATGTCTATTCATTTTTCTACTTCATTCTAACAGGTAGAGTTCCGTTGGATGCCGCTGCCCGTATGACGGATGAGATGGTCGAACCCAAGACGTTGAATCCTGCCATTCCCGACGAAGCCAACCGCACCATCCTCAAGGCCATGCAGATGAAAGCCTCCGACCGTCACCAGACCGTGCAGGAGTTTATGGACGACCTGCGGAATGTTAAACAATCTGTTTTTACGACACAACAGGAATTGCACCCTATGGATGGTGAACGTGGTCCAGTGCAAACTACGGTCCTTTCTGCTCAAAAGACAGATGAAAAAAAGCGCAGAAACCTTTGGATTTTATTTTTGTTTATTATTTTTGTGGTAAGTGGTTTGGTGATTTACTTATTGTGGGATAAGAACGAGAATAAGAATGGAAGTAATAATAGTATCATTAACGTTAACCCCCAATCCGAAAATCTAAAGGTTGACGCTAACGAGTATGAATTCATACAGCCAGAAACAGAAGAAATTACTGATGAAAAAAAGATTGACAAAGATGTAGATTTTAGAGATGAGGTTGATAATAAGGCTGTGTTCGATGAGGACAAATCCCTCGAGGTGGTTTCTGACGAAATGAAGAAAGAGACGGAGAAAGCTGATGAGACAGTCTACGCTATTGTAGAAGAAGATGCTTCTTTTCCCGGTGGCGAAGATGCACTTTACGCTTACCTTGGCAAGAGCATCCAATACCCTGAACTGGCACGTGAAAGCGGTATTACAGGTACGGTGGTTGTCAAATTCGTCGTCGAGAAAGACGGTTCCATCACCAGGGCAGCCATCCTCCGCGAAATCGGTGGCGGCTGTGGTAAAGAGGTTTTGCGTGTGGTCTATAATATGCCGAAATGGAAACCGGGAAAGAAGGAGGGACACGTTGTACGTAGCGAGTTCACGCTCCCGGTAAATTTCGAATTGCATTAATGCGCAGTGCCTCCTCTTTCAGAAGCGATAACCTCGGTTTCCGATTGGCCCTAGAACCGTGATTTACGGGTGATTTAATCAGTAACCTCGGTTTTCCTTCCTTACTCGTGTCATTCTTTCGGAAAAGCCCCCTTTTTCGATAAAATCCTTCTCCAATCGTTCCAATTGTTTGAAGAGCAGGTAGTCGGCCTGGTAAATAAGCACAATGGCCATGTTGGCAATGGTTTCGGGTGGTCTTGTGCTGCAGAGATTCATGAAGTAGTCGGCATCGCTGTGTGTTTTCCCTAATTCACGCATCGCTTCCCATTCCGCGGATCCTTCTTCCCACTGGCGGTGTCCACGGGTCCGCAGGTAGTCAATATAGTCCTCGAGCAACTCCTGCAGGCTGGCTTTGGCGACATTCACTAACTTTATTTCGGTTTTGGACGAGGTGGCAGAAGCCGCACAACCCTCAATGATGTTTTGTTTCCCGCTCCTTGCCGCTTGAATCATCTGGTCTACTGTTCGGTCTCCTTTGGGTAGGTATTTGTGGCAAAAATAGAATGTCATTTCATAAATGACCTCTGTTTTTTGATAGGAGAGGAGTTTCCGGAAGTTTCCTGATGGGCGGATGAGCTTCTCCATGATAATGCTTTTTTGAAAGGTTTTTAGTTTTTTTTAGGTCCTTAAGGACTTTAGGGACTTTAAGGATTTTAAGGTCTTTAGGGACTTTAAGGACTTTAAGGTCTTTGGAGTCTTTAAGGTCTTTTTGGTCGATTGATCAGAACATTTCCACCACTACGGCGTGCTTGGTTTTGTTCTTGACGCGGTAGACGATGCCGTCGACCTCAATCTTGGCGGGTGGGGCTTCGTTCTCTTCCAACAGATAGATGATGTATCGGTGGTGTCCATCCTTGCTCTGGGTGTAACGCACACGGTCCTGTACATAGGGAGCCAGTGGACGGGTACCATAGATGGCGTAGCCGTTTACTTTCAGCCAGTTGCCTATCTCTTCCATGCGTTGCAGGCAAGGCTCCGGAATCTCGCCGTTGGCATCGGGACCCACATTGAGCAGCAGGTTGCCCCCCTTTGCCACCACATCGATAAGGGTGTGGATGAGCATGTGTGCCGATTTGTAGTCGTCACTGTCGACATACGACCAGCTATTGCCCATCGACATACATGTCTCCCAAGGGTAATCCAGGATGGGTTCGGCAGGGACGGTCTGCTCAGGCGTGCGGTAGTTCTCGTAGCGTCCGCCCACGCTGCGGTCCACGATAAGCAGGTCGGGATTTTTCTCTCGTGCCATCTTGGCGATGCGCGGCATATTGATGTCCTGCACCTGTCCCGAGCAGCCCAGCCAAGGACGCGTTTCGTCGTTGACGCTCCATTCCGGGCGCACCCAGCCACCGTCGAGCCACAAGATGTCGATGTCGCCGTAGTTGTGCGTCAGTTCGCGTATCTGGTTGTAGGTGAAATCGCAGTATTTCTTCCAGCGTTTGGGATTCTGGCTGATGTCGTAGTTGACGTTGCGGTCGGGCGTGGCCCATTCAGGAGCCCAGTAGTCGGGGCAGTGCCAGTCGGGTTTGGAGAAATAGAGTCCAATCCACATGCCTTTCTCGCGGAAAGCGTCGACAAGCGCCTTGGTGATGTCGCTGTACTTGTTGCGGAAGAATGGGCAGCTGCTGTGAACCGACGAGTAGGAGGTCTCCTCGGTGCCGTACATGCAGAATCCGTCATGGTGTTTGGTGGTGAAGACCATATACTTCATGCCGGCGTTATCAGCCGCCTTGGCCCAGCGTGAAGGGTTGAATTTTTTTGGGTTGAAGGTGGCGCTGAGGTTTTGATACTCCCGTTTGTATTCGTCGTACGCCCTGCCGTCGCGGCTGATCCAGGGTTCGCTGCAGATGCTCCACGACTCAACGATGCCCCATTGCGAATAGATGCCCCAGTGGGCCATGAATCCAAACTTGAGGTCTTGCCAGGCGCTGAGGCGGTTGAGGATGATGGGGTCGTCCTCGGCTTGCTGTTCGGCGGCATAGTCGCGTCGGGTGGATGATGAACCGGGGTCGGTCTGTGCCGTTGCCATGGCGGTGAAGAGGCAGGCGGCGAGTAAAACGAATATTTTTTTCATAGACAGTGACATTTTGAAAAAAATGCGGATTGCCGCTTGCGCGGCAACCCGCCTGAAAAATAATTTTCAACCATTATCTTATTCAAAAGAAGCGATGGCTTTCTTGATGATATCGATGGCTTCGCGCAGCTGTTCCTCGGTGATGACCAGCGGAGGAGCGAAGCGGATGATATGCTGGTGGGTGGGTTTTGCCAGCACGCCCATATCGCGCATCTTCAAGCAGACATCCCAAGCTTCTTTGCCGTTGCGGGGCTTGATGATGATGGCGTTGAGCAGACCTTTGCCGCGCACCTTCTCAATCATCGGGCTCTTGAAGTTGCTCATCTCCTCGCGGAAAATCTTGCCGAGACGTTCGGCGTTCTCCATGAGATGCTCATCTTTGATGACCTGGAGGGCAGCGATGCTGACCTTGGCAGCGATGGGGTTGCCGCCGAAGGTGGAGCCGTGTTCGCCGGGCTTGATGTTGAGCATGATGTCGTCGTCGGCCAGCACGCAGCTGACAGGCACTACGCCGCCGCCGAGGGCCTTGCCGAGGATGAGGATGTCGGGACGCACGTTCTCGTGGTCGCAGGCGAGCATCTTACCCG
>JAEEGL013764816.1_pt1 | contig 12319 bp, 13 predicted proteins | sample 9134231 | NCBI WGS metagenome assembly JAEEGL01 (sample SAMN16246548, study PRJNA631951) | gut metagenome | biome: gut microbiome; feature: rumen; material: fiber-attached | host: Bos | place: Iran: Karaj | collected 2018-10 | reverse complement strand
TTTATTTTCTTTAAAACAAAAAGACACCCATCAAGGATGTCTATTGCGGATACCTCGAAGATATTCGCGAAAGTATTAACAACGTCAATACTTGTTGTGCCATCGTTTTCTATACGACGTAAGTTTCTTACACTATAGCCAACGATGTCTGCTAAGTGGTCCTGAGTCCAGTTCCTACTTAGTCTTAGTTGTTTAATGGTTTGGCCCACTAAACGAGAATCAATTAATTTGCTCATAATACTACCTCCTTATAATTGATCTTTCCCGAAAAAATCTATACATGTGTTTGAGGTAGCTCGTTAAAATGAGCGAATACATTATAATATATTTAGCCAATGTGTCGATATCTTTTTGATATTAAACAATTATCTACTAAGATGTGGGTAATATTCAGCCTTTAGGTTTTTAACTTTCTAAAAATATAGTTATGCATATAGCTTGCGATTATAGAATCCAAAGATTAAAAATCTTTTGTTTTAGTTTCGTCAAGTTCTATCTATAATAAAAATAAACTATGAAATATGAGGATTTAGTAAAAACTGTCCCACAAAATGAAATAGAGACCGTAAAAATGAATGACGGTTCTTTAATTCAATGCAAAAAAATACCAATAGCTACAATCGATTCAATGGACTCTTTTTTAACGGGGGTTAAGGATGGATTGAACCTTGCAAATGGATCGCTTAGTTTTATTGCGACATGTGGTAAAACCCAACTATATTCTCCAGTTGGCGATGTTTCAACTTATATGAAAAACAAAGATGGTAATACTTTGTCAGCGTCCTTAAACAAAAAACACAGAATTGAAAGCCAACCAGGTTTCAGAAAAACAGGACTAGCTGAACAGGGTGTTAAAACAGCTACCAATATTGCAAAAGTTATTCCATGGATGGCTCTCACCGTTACAGTAATCGAGGTTGGAATTAAAATAGTTATAAATCAAGAACGCATTAGAGCAGAGCAAAATGATAGGTACGACAAATTGTATGAAAAAGGTGAAGAAGATATTAGTAATCTTTGGCAAGCAATGGAAGACTACACAACATACAAGGGCGACGAGGCATTTAGAGTTGCAAATATAAATAGAATCAATTTGGCCCAAGATAATTCAAGAAATAATTATAACAAGCTTTTAAAAGACGCATCAAAAAGTAAGAAAATTAATGAGCGTTTGGTGTTTGCTATGAAGTCTGCTTTAGATGCATATTCTTTCTCTGAATTATTAAAATTGATGTACACAAATGTAGATAGAATTACTGAAATTGCTGAAAAATCACTAAAAAATATTGAAGAAAAAACAATTCGTTACAAGGACATTTTAGAAAAATGCTATTCTCAACACGTAGAAAGTAGAAACAGGCTTAACAAAGGGCTAGAAATGACTCAGTTCAATAATGCCAGCAAGAGCAAAAAGCATATCGCCATCAGGGCGGTATTAGACCTCGCTTCCGGAGGCATTACAGAGGTAGGATCCTTAGCTTCTAAGGGAATTGGCAAAATAGCAAAGCCACGAAAAGACAAAACCATAGCAATTTTAGAAGAGTACAAGAATGCTAGTAACCCTTTTGTAGAATGCATTAAGAATGCTGATGATTTATTAATGCTTAAAAAGTTAGTAATGCGTGATGATAAATATTTGTATTATCAAATTTAAGTTGTTGTATTAGCTTATATATCGAATCACAAGCAACATTTATTTATGACCAGCCTCAATCTAACAAGTCACTTTTAGTCAACTTACCTATTTCTCCATAATTATCTTCATACTCTCTAACCAAGGCTTTTAATTCTTCAGATGCCTTATCAACCTTTTTTGGAACTCTACTTCTAGAGAGTAAAAGGGCAGCGATAGTAACAATTATGCCAATGCCCAAAACAACAAATGGAATCCATAATACTGAGTTTGCTTGTTTTATATATTTTTCTAAATCCGCTAAACACTCTTGAGCAAACGAATCAGTTTCACTATGACCTAAATCAATCCATCCTTGATACATTGACTGATTCGACGAAGCGAGCAATAAAAAAATCCAATGTGGTATCCAACTAAGCAAGAACGCAACCGCAGATAATACGCCAACAATAATGGTTATTCTAATATAATAATTAGCTGCTCTTTTAACTGCTTTTGCTTTGTTCTCTATTTCATCAAGTTTTTCTCTTTGCTTTCTAATTTCCTCTTTTTGATGAAGTTGTTCTACTAGAAGCGTTCTTTCTTCTGAAGATAATTCTCTTCTATGGGTGGTGTTACTTTGATATGTTAAATCTTGTGACTTTTCAGCAATGCTAACTTTGGGTTTATATGAAACTTTGTTTTCTTCCATTCTTCCACTACTTTTGTGAGCAGACAAAACTTTTACAAAGCGATATGAACCCTTTAAAATTGATTGAGCTTTACTTTTAGCGTCATATTCGCTGGATGCTTCAACAACGATTGTGCCTTTTTTATATGATGAAAGGAATCCTTGAGAGAATTCGAATTCCACTATCCACTTAGTATCAAAAAAGCCCATACGCTATTCCTTTTTAAGTTTATTGATAATTTGAACATATTGTTTGATTTTTTCCGAAATCTCATCGATGTTCAAAGAATCAGTTAGTCGATAGACATCTAAAATATAATGCTCACCCCAAGAACCTGTTGATTTTGTTTCTCTTTTGAGGGCGTTTTCTTTATTCAATGCCTTGAGTATGAAAGCAAAATCATAATGGCGATTTCTTCTACACCATAAGGCGATATAAAGTTTGTCATATTCTTCATAATCATTTTCATTAGCGTTTTTGGTGCCATATTTCATCATGTAAGTTTCAACACAAACGTTGAAGCCACCTTTCACTGGTATATCAACATATTGGCTCACATAGGTATCATTTTTAGAATTATAAACACCTTTTCTATTATTCAGTTCATTCAAATTGTCATTTATCTTTCTAAGAATTGAAACCCTTTCGTTGATGTTATCATCTATCTTGGAATAAAGATTAGCTAAAGACGCGCCGCTTTCTTTAACAAAGTCTAACCATTTTTTATCCACTTCCATGCTAGTGTTTTCCTTCTTTCTTCTTAGATTACTGATAAATTCTTTTGCAAATAGTTCCCATCTTTGAACAGGTTGATAATTTGGCCAATTCATATCCAGTTTTTCGAATAATTCTTCATAAGTAATATTTACAAATCCTGTCTTATCCTCAAGGAACTCTTCTGATACACTCAAAAGGATTTTAACTAATTCATAATCACCAATGTTGTTGTCTCCGGCGTATCTTTCGGCCATTTTTGTATAAATCTCAAAAGGATTATTAACACCGGCGTCTATTTTATTTTCGATAATTATTAAAAGTGGCCTTGCATCTATAAGCAAATCAATTCGCTTTTCAGTACCATTAGAATACTCCCGTTCGATATTTTTGGTTTCGATGAATGAAGTATCAATCTTGTTTAAAGAATGTTCGTTATAACTCTCCAACAGACTCCTAAGCCACATATCTCTAAAGTTATGTTCTTCGAATGTATCAAAAAAGAATCTAAGAACGTTAGACATTACATTTTCATACCGTGGATAGCCTGTTATTTCAAAAAAGTTATGTTCTTTTTTAATCGCATTTGGAAAAGCGCTTTCTTCAAATAATTCTAAAACTCTTTTGAATTGTTCAAATTCATTCATAAGTTACACGGTCTCTAGAATCAATTTTATTTCACACGCACCAATCTCGCAATAAAAACCCCACTTACCTAAGATGGGGTTGCTTTATTGTTAATCGAGATAAATTCGTCAAATCTAATAATTTGTGCTTCTAGAGGATATTTTAAGTGATTAAGAATGTCTTCTTTGTTTTCCTCATCTAGAACAATGAAGTAATCAGTTTTGGCCAAATGATTGGAGAATAATCCTTTTTTTGTTTGAACAAGATCAATGACTCTTTTGAGAGTGTCTATGTCCGCTTTTATTTCACCACTAACGCAGTAACGGCGGCCAACATTCTCTGGCTTATCTAGTTCAGTTTCATCACACAACAATGATCTATATAGTGCATGACCTGCTGATTTGAGTTTTTTTATTTCTTTTCTTTTGTTTATCATATCAATAAAATCAATCGAGTTGGCTCTAGCAAATGTAGATATTTCTAATAACTCAGTTGGAGTTTTCTTTTCAAAGATACATATGGCTTCAAAGATTGATTTTTCCATTTGAGCATCATCTCTAGATAAGTGCTCTTGTAGTTTTACTATCGTGTTTGGGCCCACTATTTCTAAACAGGCTTTTTTAAGGCCCATCTGGCCTTTCTTTTGTAAATATGCTGACACAAGTCTTTGAACATCGTAGCAGGTATAATTGATATGTTTTAGCTTATATCTCTTGCAAGCGTTGTATAGATGGTGAATGTCATTTTCCATTGAATAAGCAAAGCACACTGTATCTGGGTCTTCCATCAACTTCTTAATTTGATTATAAAAAGTTGGGAATTCTAGTTGAGATAAATAATAATCATATTCATACGCAAGCACTAAGTCTTTTTCATGTTTTCGACCAGTAAGATAGAATCTATTTTCTCTGCCCTTGCCAGGAGACATTGGAATATCATCCATTTTTATAACGTTAAAATGTTCGTCCATTAAGACGTATCCAAATTCACACATTTTTCCAACTCCGTTAAAACAGTTGGAGCATTCAATATCGAAGAATAAGTATTTCATAATGCAATTACACCTTAATTATCTCACATAATATTATGCGAGATTATGACTTTCGCCCTCTTCGAGCAATTTGCAATAATACTCTTCCACTTTATCCATGAATTCCTCATGGCTTAAGGAAGAGCCAAATTCTGATGAAACCATCATCATGGCCTCGACGTATAAATCGACGCATTGTTGAAATTCATCACTGACTTTGCAATTAAGAAGATTTAATTCTTTCATAGATTTTTACCTCTTTATGGTTATATCTTTTCACAAGAAGAAAAGAACCTGTTATGCACTAACGGTTCAATTCTTTTTTATCTACCAATCGTCATCTTCATCTTCTTCATCATCAAATGGACTATGATCCCAATTGTAGACATATTCACCTCGATCCCAGCTATATCCGTTTTCATCAATCCATTCATAATCGCCGGAATCATAATTAAAGCACCACTTAGGACCACTAGATCTACTCATATGTTTCTTTTTTCACCCAAGAAACTGAATCCATTGTTCTTTCTTTTTGCTTTTTTGTCAGTTTTGTTGATGTAAATTCGCCATTCTCGCCAATTTCAATTCCCATGCTTCGAATACTATCGATAGTTTCAGAGACATTCAAATTGCAATGTAAGAATTCATTTATTACAGCAAAAGCTTTGCTAGCCGCGCTCGAAAGAGCATTTCGTTCGCTTTTGCTAATGGACTTAACGCGTATACCGATTTTAGGAAGTTCAATTTCACATAACCATTTTCCACCTTGTATTTGTTTCGCGTTTATTTCGCTGCGATCACTTTCTTTGTTACCGTGGCGAGATAGCCATTGTTCGACTTTGATTATTGTTTTTGACTTATTTTGCATTGTTTTATGTTCCTTTGTTTCAACTATAAACATTATATATTATTTGAAATACTCCTCGTATTCTTCTCGAGTAGATGTATAGCCAACAACAATTATATGATTGCTGTCGCTACTGCAATCTATCGAATCAACAAAGATATTGTGTTGGTCATACAAAGTATCAAATACTTTTTTGTAAATCTCATCATTTGTAGATTCTTCGTCAAAGAGTGATCTATCAAGTACTTGAATAAATAAGTTCCTATCTGTGCCATTGACTCTTTTTATTCTAGAAATTGCTCTTTTGACAGCTTTGATTGATTCTTGTTGAATCTTTAACAACTGTTCTCCGCCTTTTTTGCGATATTCGCTATTAAGGTGCATTGTCACATATCCATATTCATCCTTTTCTATTTCCCAGTGGCGGAATTTGGATAATGGTATCCACTTAACTTCTGGATGGTCTTCTAAGTATTGCTTAATAGTTTTAGTGGCCTTATTGGATGCATTTATCATTGCATTAATTTCAGTAAGAGCTAATGCTTTAACAGTTTGTTCTACTAATGGAAGATTGATTTCACACAACCATTTTCCGTTTGGTAATTGTTTAGCTTCAACCCCATAATATTCTCTATCTTTGTTGAAGTGCATTACCCAACGTTCCACATATGCGATTTTGTTTGCTTTGAGTGTTTTGTTTGTCTTTTTCATAATTTGTTTTAAGTTTTCTCCATGATTCATGGCACTATCTTCACACAAAAAGAAAAGAACCTGTTATGCACTAGCGGTTCAATTCTAATATTTCATTAATCAAGTTTTTATTTCTGCCATGAAGCTCAAGCTCATTGTTCATTTTCAACTCGTATGAATTTGGTTTTATAAAATCATCAGGATTATATCTTTTAGTATTAAACACTATTTCTTGATTGAGAGAGCCTCTCAAGTAAAGAGAATCATCTTTTAACTTATCGACATATCTTCCATAGATAACCACATCACACATATCAGCGGCTTTCTTCTTATCGCCATCCAACTCATGCTGCTCATATCCAGTGAATAGAATAATGCCTACTCTTTTCTTTTTAAGTTTTTTAATAAGAAGCAATATGTCAGCTTGTTGCAATGGTTCGCCACCCAAAAAAGTAATCTCCTTTGAGTTTAATTGCTTGACTAGATAATCTACATCAATTTGATCCGCTCCATCAGGAGACCAGAGTTCTGGATTTATGCAGTTCTTGCAATGTAAAGTACACCCTTTGAACCAAATGACATCTCTAATACCTGGTCCATAGATTTTGCTTCCATGGGCTATTTTATATACATTTAACATTAATAATCTCTTCTAATAAATTGTAATTGCGTTCCTTGAGAAGTTTTTTCTTCCACTACTTCATATCCTTGAGCGATAGCTGCATCAATGATTTCGCCTTTAAGTGCATCGCATTCGCTTTGATTTTGTCTTTCGAAACCGATTTCACTTTTTTCTATTTTTGCCTCAATATCTCTAAGTGAATTGAGTAATTCTGATTCCACTCTGCTTTGCTCCTCAAGTCTTTCTTTTTCTTTTTTAAGTTCATAGAGATAGTTCTCATGAGCGATAGCAACTCTTCTAGTAAAAGTATCTCTTAAAAGATTTCTAACTTCGGTACGTTTAGAGGTTTCATAATCACTTGAAAAAGATAAAACAATCCTATTGTTGATTGTTAATTTGCCTAGATTCTCTTTTCCTAAAAACAAATTGTTGTTTTGGATAATTCCTCCTAGTTCTTTAACACATTCCTCAAATACATTTTTTAGTTGTTCGTTAGGAATTATATTTGATGTTGATATTAAGGCCATGTCCATATTAACTGTAGAACTCATAGCTTGATTTCCACTCCGTTATCAATGCCGACTTCACCATCATAGTAATCTGAGGTCAATTCCAGATTGTCTATTTCAAGAAAAGTTTTAAATAACTCCTTAACAGCAGAAACACAGGCTTCTCCTTTGAAGTCTTTTGTTTCTACATACAGGGTTTTATCGTTTTTAATTAATACGTTAATCTTTTTGTCCATTATGCCTCAATCAAAATAGCTTCCATTCTATTTTCTTTTAGCCACTTTTTGGCATCATTAACACGTTCTTTTGTTGTGGCTAAGTAATTCTTACCTTGTTTTGTGTAAAGCTTGCCTATCAATTCGTTTGGTACGTTTAATTCATCTTTATTAACATTAATGATGGAAACTGGAGATTTCTTATTATTTAAAGCATCAATGCCAAATTCTTTACTAGCAACAAACTCATTAAACATTCTAACTTTTTCAGATAATGTTCTCTCCGACTTTATGCTCTCTAATTGTTTGAGAAGTTTTTTATCAAGATCCATCTTTTCTAGTTTAGCAATGCTTTCTTTTAATTCGTTTTCAACCTTTTGAATTGCTTTATATTTATTAGACAAAGCATAACTGCCATCTAGTTTTAAAGCTTTTATATCAATAAAAACAGTTAGATTTAAAACGATTCCTTTAAATGTCTTCTCACTGCTACCAAAATCAGGTTCGAAAGAATCAAGTTCATCCAATGGAACGCTTATAGAATCAGAAATTGTTTCTTTTTCTTCCACGTCATAAATATTTCCTTTGAACCAAATCTTTTTACCAACTAATGCGCCAATAGTTTCTTTTTCAAAAGACTCAGCAGTATAGATGGAATTGTCACTGACAGAGAGCGGGTAGTAGTTGTCATTAAATGCATTAACGCAAAGAGCGTCATCCGTTAAACCCAATCCCTTAATATCAAACGGAGATACTTTTGCCTTTCTTTGAATATCTTTTTCTTTGGTTAAGATAAGGCATTCACCATCTCTGCCAGCTGATTCAGTTGCTAATGCGATTTTTCTTGTTTCAAAATTAAGATCATTCAAAAAAGCAGGAATGACAACGCTCAATCTTGCCTCTTCCACTTTTTTAAGGCTACCTTGGCATTGCTCATAATTGGCTTTAGACCAAATAACATGATTAACATGGTTAAATATTTCTGAAACATATCTTTGTGGAACATCGTAGATATGATTAACATCTAGTGCTAGGTAGGCTGTTTTTTTATCAACAATAATGATACCAGTCTCAAATTGTTCATTTGTTGATCTAAAGAACCCATTTAAAACACCATTCTTTCTAAGTTCAGATATGATTTTATCGCTGGTTAAACCAACGAAGACTTTTTCGTTTTGATTAAGGAATGATTCTGCGCTTTTTAGTAAGTCATATATAAGCAATCCTTTAGTGTCAACAATAATGAAACTTTCTTTTACACTGTTAAGTATGGATTCGATTCTAATATTAGAGGTTTTGAGCTCTAATTCGATAAAACCATAATCCAATACTTTATCTTGATAATTGAATGTTTTTGTTCTCAACATAACTATCTATCCTCCTTAATCATATTGATTAGGCTCTTGCCGTTCTTAACAACTTCTGTGTTTGGAATTTCAAATAATGTCCCTTTTGTTTCTCTTGTTTCTACATTGAACAGAGAACCGATCTCACAAGTAACCAAGAATGTCTTGTATGTCTTATCTTTTAATTCAAAGATTAGATATCTGTCATGAAACAGTGTATCAATACTTGGCTTGTTAATTGTATGCACTCCCAGTGCAAAAATATCGTCTTTGATTGATTGATCTTCGTTAACTTTGCCTTCACCACTTTTGTTGACAATAATGACATCGTTATATTGTTGCTTAAAGTTTTTAACACAATCGACCATATTGTTTTTCTTGTTTTTAGCAAATGCATAACCCATAACCATATATAGAGAGTTAACTTCAGCAGGTGAAACCCTTTCTTTCAATAATTTAAGTACATCAGAGTAGTTTCTAGCAGATGAAAACCCTTGAGAATCTTTAATTGCTTCAATATTAAGAAGAGTTTTCATGACCTTTAGGCGATATGAGAGTTTATTATATTTTTCTGCTGAAAGATTCTTTTCAAAGCCGTCCATTGAAAAACTAAAATCTAATAAATTATCCTTAATTGACTCATTAATAATGTTCTTAGAAAGTACTTCGTTTTGAAAAACTTCATTCATTTCATCTAAGGTGTAATAATTACCGTTTTCAAGCTTTGTATAGAGATAGAAATAGGCATATTGCTTAGCAACAGTGACTGTATTGATTTCGAGCGGCACGTTGACTAATTCGACATCTGAAACACTTAACTTAGAAGCAGCACCATTAATTAAGTCTTCTTCTTTAAAATCATCAAGGCTCTTAATGACAATAGAGTTTTTCTTTGAGTTATATTCGAAATAGGATACGTTTTCTTCAATTACTTCTCTAGCATATTTCTTCGCTATATGTAGAATAGGTTCACCCATTTTAAATGTTCCAAAAGAAGTCTCGTATGTACCATTAACGATATCAAATACTACTGATTCGTCTGGCATAGCTGCACAAAAAGAATTAGACCTGTTATCTACTTTTTCCATAACACCGACTTCTTTTTGACCAAGAGAGAATTCGTTGGCAACGTATATTTCACCAAGATTGACGCTTTCTTGTGTTCTTTCATCGTTGGATAGTTTTCTTTCCATCCTAATGACAAACATTACTTTTTCTAGCCCAAATTGTGCTGTTGCTAAATAGAGATTGTAGATGCCTCGTTCAGTTTCAACTTTGAATGGATACTTAATAAATTCTTCTCCACCAGGAGTAACTGTATCTTTAGTGTCGATTAATCTTTCATCAACGAGCATTTTTCTAATTGAAGAGGCAATGGATTTACTGTAATTAAAAGCGGAATCAATACTATGACCTTGCTTTAAATACTTGAGTAGTTTAGCTATGTCTACTCTTTCTCTTTTAAAAGTTAGTTCAAATCTACTTTCAATGCTTTGAATACTAACTTGTTTGTTAATTCTAATTCCCATCCTTATTTCGCCTCCTTGAATAATTTATTTAATAGTTCTGAGTGATTTTGCTTTTGGAAAAATTCTTTGTCCCCGAATACTATTATTTTTTCTTTGGCTCTAGTTATAGCCACGTTGACTCTGCTAATACTGTCTAAAAATCCAACTCGATTGTTTTGCACCATTGATAAATAAACAATGTCTGCCTCTTGTCCTTGGAACTTATCCACTGTATTAAGGGCAACATGAACATTATCCATCGTGAAGTTGAATTTATTTCCGGTATTAAAGTAGTTTTGCAATAGTTTTCTCATATAAGCAACTTGTGTATTGTAGAAAGTTAGGACTGCAATTTCATACTTTTCACCATCTACTTTTGGATGTTTCTTTGCATATTCTATAAATGATTTAAGTTCTTCAAGAATAGCTGAGGCTTCATTCTCATTTCTGTTGTGATTATCAACAATCGGACTTTCTACGTGTCTCAATTCAAACCTACTCTTGGAGTTAATGTAATTCATTTTAGTTCGCCACAAAGAGCAATCTTTCAATGCTTCTCCATTGTAAATGTTTTCCCTAGATACCCTGGAGATGTCTGGATGCATTCTATGTTGATACTCCAATCTAACAAATCTATTAATCTTTTCTTCCTCTGTCAGACCGGCGGTCAATCTATTTTGGAATTCGCTGCCTTTTTTTATTCCTTCTTGAAGCATCATGATGATTGATGGGATTGCAATATTGCTTAAAAGGTCTACTGTTTCATCGAATTTTTTCTTATCTTCGTCATTTAACAAAGCTCGTGTTTCACTAATAAAGTCTTTGTATTTGACAGATGATCCCTGATCCGATTTAAGTTCATATAAGCGAATCAATCTCCAAAGTAGTTCGTCTTCAAGCTTCCTAGAATAATCATTGTATTCTTTGGTATAACCATCTTTAAAATTGCCTCTAAATCTCAGTATTTGATATTTTTCAAATGCGTTTGATCTTGAAATGTTATTATCAAAATCTAAAACTGTGATGTCTTTGTTGAGGTATGGAATAGTTTCATCAATGAGTTCTGAATCAATTAATAGAATATTGTTATATGCCGACAAAGAAGAAAGAGACAATGTGTTTTTGTCGAAGTCTTCTTTTGAGATTGTAAATAAGTTTTCTAACGATTCATTTGTAACCGCGAAAACGTTTTCATCTTTTCCCAATCTCTTATCTAGATATGTAATTGAGGATGTGGGAAGTATATATGCATGGTTTTTCAGCGTTACACGTTTCTTCTCGTTTTTAAGTAATCTCAACAAATTGAGAGCAATTCTATCTTCTCTATTGCTTAACGGATCACATTCTAGAAGGCTTGGCACTAAATCGTTCTTTTCAACATAAGGAGCTAATTGCTTAACATCTCCAACAATAATCCATCTTTTTGATAAAACTGCCGGAACAAGAAATTCACTAAAAGTTGTTTTAGAAGCTTCATCAAGAATCATATAGTCAAACAATGCTTCAATAGAAGTGCCTTTGGCATCTTCAACTTTGCTATAGATTGGCGGAAATGAAAGTACGCCGATGGTAGTTCCGCACACTAAATTAAAACTATTTGTAACTATATCTTGATATTCTTCTGGAACATTTTTCATTATATTCGAATATATAAATGGCTTTACACATTCAGAATATACGTTGCTCTCATCGCCAACTCTAACAGGGTTTATCATTGATAAAAGCTTTTCAGAATCTTTATGAGTAATAATCTTTTCTAAAACATTATCTATAGCAACGTGAGTTGAAGCACAAAGCAACACTTTTTTGCCTTCTTTGATGAGTTGGTAAATCAATTCGAGAATAGCTGTTGTTTTTCCAGATCCTGGAGGTCCTTGAAGAATCATGAAATCTGGTGTCTGCATAGC
>JAEEGL013658196.1_pt1 | contig 12319 bp, 8 predicted proteins | sample 9134231 | NCBI WGS metagenome assembly JAEEGL01 (sample SAMN16246548, study PRJNA631951) | gut metagenome | biome: gut microbiome; feature: rumen; material: fiber-attached | host: Bos | place: Iran: Karaj | collected 2018-10 | reverse complement strand
TACTCTGCGCATGAGATCCAGGAAGAAATGCAGGTTGTGGATGGTCAGCAGTCGTGCGCCAAGAATTTCGTCGGCGTTCAGCAGATGGCGAATATAGGCTTTTGTAAAGTTCTGGCAAGCATAGCATTGGCAACCGTCCATGATCGGCGTGAAGTCCTCTTTGTAACGGGCCGCCTTGACAGGGATGGTACCCTCCGGCGTATAAGCGCTGCCATTGCGGCCCATGCGGGTGGGAAGCACGCAGTCAAACATATCGATGCCGTTCCTAACGCCTAATATCAATTGTCTGGGCGTTCCGACGCCCATCAGATAATGAGGTAGTTCCTTCGGAAGCAACGGCGCGCAGAATTTAAGGACTTTGACCATTTCCGCCTCCGATTCGCCAACGGATACACCGCCGATAGCCATGCCGTCGAATCCCATGGAATAGACTTCTGATATGGATTTGGCCCGAAGGTCTTCAAAAACATTGCCTTGTACGATGCCGAAGACAAGCTGACCGTCCGCGCGCGGCTGTTCACGGCATCTGGCTTCCCATCGGAGAGTCGATTCAAGGGAATCACGGGCCGTCTCCCACGTGACGGGATAGGAAGTGCATTCATCAAATGTCATCGCGATATCAGAGCCAAGAGTGCGCTGTATGGCCATTGATTCCACTGGCCCCATGAAGAGATGTTCACCGTTCAAATGGGACTGGAAATGGTATCCATCAGGCGTTTTCTTGCCGAGCTTCGCAAGGGAAAAGACTTGAAAACCGCCGCTGTCCGTAAGAATGGGCCTATCCCACCCCATGAACTTATGCAGGCCGCCGGCCTTTCGAATGATATCCATGCCCGGACGGAGGTTCAGATGGTATGTGTTGCCAAGAATAATCTGTGTCTGCAATTCATGCAACTCGCGTGGAGACATGGCTTTGACCGTGCCAACCGTGCCGACGGGCATGAAAATGGGAGTCTGGACATCGCCATGGTTCGTTGTAAGAACGCCGCGACGACCAAAGCTGGAACTGTCGTTTTTCAGAATCTTGAACATATCTATATAAATAAATGGTAAAACCGCAATGTCAAGAATCTGAACGGATATCGAATTCAAGTTTCCAAGAATTCTCGCCTTTTATCTCTTCGCACCATAATTGGAGAGTACCGATATCAGTGAGATCCGTACGGAGCTTTACTGGAATAAGATTGACGGAGCTATCCTCTTCTGAGCGGGTCAGCATGACCTGCAATGGAGGCATTTCAACTAGGTCCGGACAATCATTGACATCGATCTTATCACCGATTTTATCGTCATGTCGAACTGTGGAAGAGAAGAACCGGAATTCAGTCGGCTCTCCAACAACCAAAGCAAGACCCTGCGCATCAATCGTTACAGATGAACCTTCCTCCAGACCGAAATTGACGACGCAAAGAGCCTCCACTGGCGGCTCAATGCCTGGAATGGCAGGCATAGATGATTCTACACCAATATAATAAGAACGAGGACTACCTGCTTTGATACGAATACCACCGATTCGCTTGACGTATGAATACCAAGCTGCTCCCATGGCGACAGCTTGATCGGAATCATCCTGTTGCAATACAACGACATCAGGCGCATTTTCACCAAGCCAGGATTGAAGAGTATCAACAATTCGATCACGGAAAAGCGCAGGCTTCGTCACACCACCGTTGAATAGAACAACGCCTGGAAGCAATGTGTTTCCATTTTCATCATGGAAGCTGTGTCGATCAAGAAAAGAAGCAAGATGCTTTGTAAATGCAGGATCGGCGGCATAATCCAACGACATCGTACGAAGTCCGGAACGGCGAGATTCAGAAGGTTTGTCAGATAAGGTACATGACGGGAAGAAACCTTCCAAAATAGCATTTTTCAAGTCATCATAAGACAATTTCGTCGTAATCGTTCCACCGACAAGCCCAGACCCAGTCCCTAAAATGACCAGTTCTTGATCATCAATATTTCCTGAGCCAAACGCCTCCTTAGCCTTACGGCAGGAATGCGTCAGTGCAGCAAACTGCCTCTGGTTAAGAGAGATACCGCGTTCTTTCTTTAATCTCGTCATAATTGAATAGGCTAACGTCAAATCCATATTGTCACCACCAAGAAGCGTATGATCGCCGACAGCAAGACGCTGAAGAGTCAAATCGCCTTCTTCCCCCATGACAGCAATAAGGGAAAAGTCGGATGTGCCACCACCAATATCACAGACTAAGACAACATCGCCGTCTTCAACTTGTTTTCGCCAAGTCTTCTGATTATGCGCCAGCCACGAATAAAAAGCCGCCTGGGGCTCTTCCAACAAGGTGAAATGCAAATCAAGGGCATTGGCTGCTTCTACCGTCAAATCCCTCGCAATTGCGTCAAAAGATGCTGGAACAGTGATAATTAATTCCTGCTTTTCAAGGATATTTGACGCATCATCGGACGCCATCAGATAGTTCCATGCCTGTTTCAGATGGTTCAAAATCATCGTAGCTGCCTCAACTGGAGATATTTGGCGCATATTTCCACCTTCCGGGCAAATAGGAAGACAAGGCGAATGACGGTCGATTTTATCACAGCAAAGCCATGATTTTGAAGAGGACACGACTTTTTCTGGAGATTTTGCAGACATATCCAAGGCAAAGGATCCAACCGCAATATTATCGGAATTTTTCTGCCAAGGAAGTTTCAGTAGCTTTAAATCAATCTCACCGTCTTCTGGTAGATAGATAAAAGAAGGCAGGGAAGGGAAGCTGGCAATTTCACCGGGAGCGACCAATTGTGGCACAGAAAGAACTTGTGGAATCGGATTTTCGGATAGGGAATCAACATAGCAGATGACTGAATTAGTCGTGCCAAGATCGATGCCAACACAGAATCTGGAAGCAGTTTGAGACATGTTCAAATACACAGTTAAAAGATATTAAATCAGTTCAATTTTCTTTATAAATATAGTATATATAACATGATATTCAACACATTAGACGATTAAAATATCACTTCGAACGCCCTTCCAGTCGCTATCCGTTTCCTAGTATAAACTACACTATAATATACTAAATTATAGTGTAGTATAGTAAAGTGTAGTAAATAACTGGTTGGAAGGGGGGTGCAGAAGGGGAAGTGGTTGTTATAAGGAAAGCTAGAAATCTTAAGGAAGGCTGGACGGGATTGCTTGTTTTTGGAAAGAAGTGTAGTATAGTTTTATTAATATCCTGTTAATAAAAGTGTGAAAAGGAATAGGATGGTCAGCGAACAGGCGCTGGTCTGTTGATTGGATATCTGAATGGTTGGGAACTAATAGTCGATTTAAATAAGGTATGAAATTGTTTTGGTGAGAGTATGGCCAGGGCTGTGGAATTGACAGATGATTTGCTCCAAGACCAGCTGAATCGGCTGGGCGAGGGGCATTTTTTGATTCTCAGCTGGTGCACGCTTTGTGAAGATAAAACTGTCAAATACAATATAACGAATTGTTTTGATGATTTGAAGAGCGCCGGTATAACCCGCACGAAGCAGACGGCGGTGTCGTTTGTCGAGACATTGTGGGCATTGTGTTTTGTGGACATTCGGGACGAACGGAATCGTAAGAATATCTACATCACACCACATGGTGCGAAAGCCCTTGCGCATTTGGTAAAAAGTAATCGGTATAAATTGAAATCGTCTTCATATTTGGAGGACTTGAAATCATGAAGGTCATAGGCATTGGTGGCGCAGGCGGCAAGATAGCCGCGAAAATGGACAGTCAGAACGCCATATTGGTGAACGTGTCTGAGACTGAGCTTGAAAAAGTTGTCGGAGGCGGCGAGCATATTGTCGCTCCTGTGCAATCAACTGCTGGACAATTCCGTGGATCAAGAAAGGATCCGACTATCGGTCACGACGCATACAATACGATTCGCCGTCGAATGCAGGATATTATTGGCGGCGCCATTGTCTTCAGTTCAACTGGTGGTGGCACGGGTAATGGCATCACGACGGGTATCCTCGAAGACATTATCGCACATGACGACGCATTGGAAAGCAGCAACGGCATTCCAATCAATGAAAAGACCATGTTCTGCCTTGTCCTGCCTGACGATGAGCTGGAGTCCAATTACGTCGAAAACAGCATTGATTTCATGTCCAAGCCCTTGGCGACTGCCATTGACAAAGGCAGCACAGGCAATATCATGTTGTTCAGCAACAAGTTGAAATTCGAAGATCAAATAGGTGAAGATGCCTACAATCAAATGATCGCCGATTCTTTGAATGTTTTCATGTCGATTCCTGACAAGAATACGTCTTTCAAATTGATGGAGCTTCACATCGACCATGAGGATTTCATGGCGTACACCGCAAAACCATATTTCAACCATTTTTGCTATTTTGACTATGATCCGGGAAAGGATTTTGGTAGTCAACTGACGGCGAATTGGAACAAGCTACTTCTTCCTCCCGAGGAACCGATTGAGGCGATGTTCCTCTTGGAAGTTCCTGCTGGACAAGATCATACGATTTTTTATAAAATATTGCCGTTCTTTGAGAAAAAGAAGGTGAACCCAATTTACAGCGTCGTTGAAAATCCATCGTTGCAACGTCCGTTCATCACGGTTTCACTGTTATACTCTCGTAAGCCACTTGAATTGATTGACGAATTCAACAAGGTGAACCAAGAGGTAAAGGATGTCAAGGTCTCCAAGTCATTGGATCAACATGTTGTCTTGGAGAAATTGAATGTCGATATGAACAAAGAGGCGAAACGTGCGAGCAAGGAGAAAGGCCTTGACGCGGATGAATTGCTGCAGGCATTGAAACGCATCAAGAAGCTTTGATGCGATTTGCAATGTAAAAGGGTTTCGCTGGAAGATCAATTTTTTTTGTAGTTAAGATAATACCATGTCACAAGTGAACGAAAAGATGTCGAACAACCCGGAGAGAGAAAAGAACGGGGGACAGATAACAGTAGGTCCTAGAATGAAGACGGATGCAGTCAATCAAGGCGAACCTGAAATTGAGAAGAAACCGGAAGACGCAGAGAAACAGCCACATACGGAGAATTCAACCGGTTCGAATCTGATGGCGAACTTGTCCAGGCGCCGCTATCTCAATCGCAACGATGAACTGCGGACTGCCCAGCAGATGAAAACTGCCGCGGAGAATGATCCATATGAAATCAAAGAAGTTATGGCACGCGGCGCGGAAGCGGTGCTGTATCGTTCCGTCTGTGGTTCTTTCACGTTCTGCGCGAAGGCAATCCGCAATAATTGGAATAAGGTTTTAGGATCCACGGTAAAGGCTTCTGAAAAGCTTGATAACGTGGCCTATCATACCAAGGTGCGCCATATCCAGAACGAATTCGCCATTTCACAGATGCTGAACGAAGACGGCCAGATGCCGATCGTGCGCATCTATGCCCTGCGGAAAGTGACGAAATTCGGTATCGAACTCGGTTATGATCTTATGATGGAATATCTTACCGGCCATGATCTCGGCGACAAGGTTCTGAATAAAGTGCTCCCTCTGGAGGACAAGATCCGCGTGATGTATCAGGCGGTTCAGGCCCTTTCATATCTCCATAAGAAGAAGATCGTCCATCTGGACATCAAACCGTCGAATTTCATGCTGGTAAACGGAAAGATCAAACTGATCGACTTCGGCGTTTCCGTCGTGAGCGGCTACCAGTCAAAGGCCATTACGGGAACGGGCGGCTATCTCTCCCCCGAGCAGATCTGCAAGGATACAATCGATGAACGGACGGATATTTTCGCCCTCGGCATCGCGTTTGGCGTGTTCATGGGCGGTCAGCCGCTCACGCAGCCGCAGGAAGAACTGCTGACTCATTCGGCCCGCGAGGAGGCCCGCATGCACATGAACCAGTCGGATATTCCAGCCTTGAGAAATGTCCCTGGCCTTGAGGAAATGCCGCTGGTCGCCGAAGCCATCCGCAACTGCACCATCATGAGACGGGACAAACGGATGCCCAGCTGCAATGCGCTACTTGCAAAATTCCGTGAAGCTGCCGAAACCTACGGCATCATTTTGAATTAAATTGAATATTCCTTCCTGAAGGGGAAACCATTATGTCATTTTCCGTTATCGAAAATGGTTCCGTGACCAGTCCCGCCTGCTTCCAGGCTTGCGGCGTTGTCTGCGGTTTGAAGCGGAGCGGCGCTCCGGACATGGCCATGATCTACAGCCCGCGCCCATGTGTGACAGCGGGTGCCTTCACGTCGAATTTGTTCGCGGCGGCTCCCGTAGAATACGACCGCGCAATCGTCGCTTCCGGCAATCCCGTACAGATGGTTGTCGTGAATAGCGGCAATGCGAACGCGTGCACAGGTGAAAACGGTTTGGCGGACGCGAAGCGGACTGCCGAACTGGCCGGCAAGCTGATGCTGCTGCATCCGTCGCAAGTGCTCGTGTCATCCACGGGCCGTATTGGCGTTCCAATGCCGATGGACATTATTGAAAAAGGCGTCGAAATGTGTGTGAAGGAACTGTCGGCGGACGGTGGCGAGACGGCCGCCCGCGCCATTATGACGACGGACACGGTTCCAAAGCATCTTGCGGTGTCGTTGGACATTGGTGGTGCGACAGTCCGCATCGGCGGGATGACGAAAGGCGCGGGCATGATCGCCCCGAAGCTGAAAATGCAGCCACCGCAGGCCACGATGCTTTGCTATTTGACGACGGACGCGAATATCGATCGCGCAGCTTTGAACGACTGCCTGTCCGCCGCCATCGGCAATTCCTTCAATCGTATTACGGTTGATGGCGATACTTCTACAAATGATACAGTGCTCGTTCTCGCGAACGGTGCCGCCGGCAATGATGAAATCAAGGCGGGAACGCCCGAATGCGCGGCATTCGGCGAGGCTCTGCAATATGTGATGGCCGATTTGGCGAAACGGATGGTTCTAGATGGCGAAGGCGTCTCGAAATTCGTGGAAGTCAACGTCCATGGTGCCGCCAGCAAGGCGGATGCGAAGATTTGCGCGGAAGCGATTGCGAATTCCGCCCTTTGCAAGACGGCATGGTTCGGCGCGGATCCAAATTGGGGCCGAATCCTTTGCGCGGCAGGCTATTGCGGCATTTCGTTCGATCCGTCCAAAGCAGATTTGTTCTACGACGGCGTTCCAGTCGTCCGTGGCGGTGTCGATGCAGGCACGCCGGAAGCGGATCTTGTGAAAGTCCTGAAGAACCGCGAATGGAAGATGGATCTTTATCTTGGCGCGGGCGACGGCGACTATACGGTCTGGACATGCGATCTCACATACGATTATGTGAAGATCAACGCTGACTACCATACCTAAGAGCTTAAAGCTCAAAGCTTAAAGCTTAAAGCCGATGCGCCACTATCTGTTGCTTTAGGCTTTTAGAGCTTCATCTGGAAAACTCTGCCTTTGCTTTTAGCTTTCAGTAAGAAACCTCCGCCTTTGCTTTTAGCTTTAGGCTTTAAGCTTTAAGCTTGTTAATCTCTTGAATCCCTTTCATAAATGAAAGTCAACTTGGAGCCACGTCCCGCATTGGCTGTCAGCCTGAATTCGGCCTGGCAGAAGACGCTCAGTTTCAATGATTTGAAGTTGGGCGACGTGAACCGTGCGTTCGAAAGCCATGAGACGGGCGGCGGCAAGGGGACGAATGTGGCCCGCGTCTTCCGTCTGATGGGATGGCCCGTTTCCGTCGCTGCGTTCATTGGTGGATTTCCAGGCGAAAGCCTTCGACGTGATTTTGAAAAGACAGGCGTCCGTCCGCTTCTCGTGAATTGCCGCGGTGTGACGCGTTGCGTTTACACTGTCATCAACCATGCGTGTGGGGAGGCGACGGAATTGATCGAACCGTCCGCTCCGATTTCCGAAGAAGAGCTGTCCAAAATGCGTGCATTGCTTTTGGAAGAAGTTCCGCGCCATGGAATCGTGGCGTTGTGCGGCAGCCTTCCGCCTGGCGTGACATCGTCGTTCTACGCGGAAATCGCCGCCATGGCCAGACGGAGCGGCATTCCTGTTGTTTTGGACGCAGCGAAAGATATCGGTTGTATTTTGGAAGAGGGCGTCACGTTGCTGAAAATCAACGCGGAGGAACTGTCGCAGGCTACCGACGGCGAACACGATGTAGTCAAGGCGGGAAAGGCCCTTCTCACGCGTTACAAAGGGCTGCCATGGCTCGCCGTGACATCTGGCGGCAATCCTGCCCATCTGATGTCCAAAAACGGCGTATGGCGCTTTAAAACGCCGCGTTTGGAAAAGATTGTCAGTCCTATTGGCGGTGGCGATTGCGCGACGGCGATCATGGCCCGCCGTCTGGCGGAGGATCCGCAGGCCGACAATATGTCGATGCCAGGCTATTTCGCGGAGGCGTTGGCTTGCGCGTCCGCCTCCTGCCTGACGGATACGCCATCCGTCTTCGAGCCGTCCGTCGCGCAGGATATCCTGCGGCAGACGGTTGTGGAAAAGCTGTAAACAATAGAAGCGATAAAAAAGGATTCAAGGGATAAAAGCGAAAGGCCTTATCCCTTGAATCCCTTTTGTATCCCTTGAATCCCTTTATTTCTTTTCCTTCTTCAGGCAGATGCCCAGATTGTTGGCGTTTGCACGAAGCCAGCCGCCTTCCTGATGCGTGTAGATTTTCACAGGATCCGGCGTTTTGCCGTCTTTGTCAGCCTTTTGTGGATTCCAGACAGCGAGCGTCGTGGAACCGCCACCATCCATGTTGAGAGCATCTTCCGCGCCGTATTCTTTCAGCATTTCAGCGATTTCACCAGTAGTCGCGCCGACGGAATAGTCCTTTTGACGGCCGTCAACAACGATGAAATAAACGTAGCGGCGGTCTTTCGAGAGACCGTAGCCCGTTCTTGGATGGACGCTCTTGTCATCTGCGGCCCAAGGCGTTACGGTTCCGTTGTCCAAAATGACGGCGAAGCCGGGCACGGAAATGTAAAGGTCTTCGTTCTTGATGTTCGTCTTGTTTTTGTCCGTCCGGAAATCGACTTTCCCGTTCTTATAGACGATGAACGACGGACGATTTAAGTCGTTGGTGTCGAGAATATCGCCCTGTGCAACGGTCAGCCCCATGTGGCAGGCGAACTTGTGGTTCCATGGCGCCTTCCACGGCGTCCAAGGCGACGCGTTGACGGCGACGAGCATATCGACGCCGTAGCCGCCTTCCTTCTTCGGCTGGTGGGCCTGCTTCATGAAGGATTTGGCGCTTTGCCGCCGCGTGACGATTTTCAGATCCTTTGCGTTCTCTTCCGGCATGTTCTGGCCCCATTCGTCTGGCTTCGGTGTCGTGAAGAATTCGTATTTTCCGTCCTTCAAATCAATTCGGACGATGTGGATTTTCATGAGCCGCGGTTCTGTCTTCTCCAATTTGATCAGTTTGATGCCAGGGAAAAGCTTTTCTGCATCCTTCCATGGATTTTTCTCTTCCTGTGCGCACAGGGAGAGCATGGCGACGCATGCGAAAACGATGAATGACAAGTGTGTTTTTTTCATGGTGCTCCTTTTCTATTGGATTGATTTTCAACCTTTAAAGCGTTTTTCTAGTTCGGAATAGGTGATGTGGATCATGGTGGGATTACCGTTTGGATCGGCGTACGGCATGGTGGCATGGGCAAGATCGGAAATCAGCTGGCTGACTTCCTTTTCCGTCAGATTGGCCTTCAGCGAAATGGCATGGCGGCAGGCGGCTTGCGCGATGTGGATGGCGCTCTGCACATTCGTCGTGCGGGACTGCCGCAAGTCATCGATAATATCGCGCAGTGTCTGGGCGATGTCTTGATTCGGATAGGACGACGGAACGGCTGTGACGATGAACGCGTTGCCGCCGAAATGTTCAATGGTGAAACCAAGTGATTGGAAATGTTTGGTTTGCGAATTGAGAAAACGCGCCTCTTCCTGCCCGAGATTGACGGTGACGGGAATCAGCAACGGCTGTTGCGGAATCTTCTGCGTCTTCAGATTGGCGAGAAGCTTTTCGAAGAGAATCCGCTGATGGGCGGCGCGTAAGTCAATGATAACAAGGCCATTGGCGGATTCCGCCAGCAGATGGCGGTTGCCGAGACGGCCGCAGATGCGCAGAGAAGCCAAATCGCTGTTGACGGGCCGTTGTGGTGGCTGGACAGGTGTGTCGTCTGGTTTGGGCGGTGACGCAGGCGGGTTGACGGAGGCTGGTCGGTCTGGCAGCGGCAACGAAATCTGTTGCGGTTCAGGCTTGAACGGTTGCGCGGCAGGAAGAGGGAAGGGAGCCGCCGCAACGGGCGGAACAGTCGTCGTGGAAGAGGGCAGGGTGGTTTTCGTTGGAACCGCAGATGGCTTGTTTTCAACAGGTTGCGGTTTGACAACGGGCGGTGGCGGAAGTTCGACGACGGGTTCGGCAGGCGGCAGTTGGACAGGTGGCGGCATCAAGGTTGAATCTTCGCCGCCCTGCAGTTGACGCAACGCCGCGCGGATGGCGGCGGCGATAACGCCGCCGACTTGTCGTGGGTCGCGGAAACGAACTTCTCGCTTCGTCGGATGGACGTTGACATCCACGCGATCCGGCGGTAGATCAATGTAAAGGACCGTGCTTGGATAACGACCTTTGATGACAAGCGTGTCGTATGCGTCACGGATGGCGAAATAAACCGTGTCCGCCGTGGCGGTTCGTCCGTTGACGATGGTCCGTTGGTCCCGCCGTGAAGTTCGTGTGAAGCCTGGCTTGCTGATGAAACCGCGGACGGAAATATCGTCCTCTTGGTAGTTGACGGGCAGCATCGCCTCATAGACGTCCTTTCCGAGCAGCATGAGAATGCGTGCGCCGAGGTCGCTTGTGGCGGAGGCGCGGATGACTTCGCGGTTGTTGAGGACGAGAGAGAAGGAGATGTCTGGTCGCGCAAGTGCCAGTTGCAGAACCATTTCCTCTATATGGCCGTCCTCCGTGTCTGGCCCTTTGAGGAACTTCCGCCGCGCAGGGAGGTTGCCGAAAAGATGGGCGACTTTGATGTTCGTGCCTGGAGCGCAGCCGCAGTCCTGCACGTCTCGGATGGCGCCGTTATCGACAACGATTTCCGTTCCAACGTCGTCCTCTTTCCGCCGTGTCTGCAGAATGAAACGGGAGACGGAGGAGATGGACGGAATCGCTTCACCTCTGAATCCCAACGACTTAATCTGTCCGACATCTGCTTCCGTGGAGATTTTGCTTGTGGCATGGGCTTCGAAGCACATGATGGCGTCGTCGCGATCCATGCCGCAACCGTTGTCGGTAACTTGAATGAGCCGTTGGCCGCCTTGTTCCGCCGCGATGCGAATGCGCGTCGCGCCTGCGTCAATGGAATTCTCGACGAGTTCCTTGACGACGGAGGCGGGGCGTTCCACGACTTCGCCGGCGGCGATGCGCCCTGCGACTTCTGCTGACAATACGCGGATGATGCTCATTTGAAATCCATGTCCGTTATGGTTGCGGCGATACGGTCCAACGTTTCGCGGACCATCGTCGGTCTGTCTGTGATGATGCCGTCCGCGCCCATTTTCCAGGCGTTTACGACGTCGCGCGGATTATTGATGGTCCAGAAGAAAATCGACAATCCCTGCAGACGGATGTCGGTTAGATTGAGGAGGAAAGGCGACTGGAACTGTGCGAAGAGCGCGTCGAAGCCGTTAGCCTTCAGATTGCGTGCGAAATCGTTTTTGCGTTGCCCGGGAACGCCTGTGATGCAGATGACATTCGCGTCCGGAATGCGGCTGCGGTACTTTTTGGCGATGGCTGGGGAGCCCGTGTCCAGCAGTGCGTTGCGGGTGGCCTTGTGTTTGATGAGAATGTCGCAGATGCCATCGACGGCGGCGGACTCTTTCAGATCGACAAGCACGGTGGCGTCCTTTTCCTTCACAACTTTCACAACATCTTCGAACAGAGCGATTTTCGCGCCCGCGAATTTTGGATTGAATTTGGAGCCCGCGTCCAGTTCGCGCAGTTCGGCGATGGTCTTCTGACGGGCTGGACCCGTGCCGTTGGTGGTACGATTAAGCGTGTCGTCATGAAGGCAATAAATGACGCCATCCTTTGATATTCGCGCGTCGATTTCCACGCCGTCCGCTCCTGCTTCTAACGCTCCTTGGACGGCTTCCAACGTGTTTTCCGGATACTTTTCAGAAAAGCCGCGGTGGGCGATGACAAACGGCATGGAGACATTCATTTTGGAAATGGCGATTTTCTCCTCCATCGACAGCGGTGGAAGTTTCTCCACGACGATGTTGTCGATTTCCATCTCAATGGCGTTGAGGCTGAAGCCTGCGCGGCCGGGATGGACGCTGGAACTGTCTAAAAAGACGACACATGCGCATTTTCCATCGATGAATGTGCGGGCGATGTTGCC
>JAEEGL016687542.1_pt1 | contig 12320 bp, 9 predicted proteins | sample 9134231 | NCBI WGS metagenome assembly JAEEGL01 (sample SAMN16246548, study PRJNA631951) | gut metagenome | biome: gut microbiome; feature: rumen; material: fiber-attached | host: Bos | place: Iran: Karaj | collected 2018-10 | reverse complement strand
TTCACGGGAAACGATGCTGCTGTTTCAGATGGCAAAATGTTTCACGTGGAACTTTTTTTGATTTGCGTCGGGCAAATTGTTTCACGTGAAACATTTTTTTGATTTGCGTCGGGCAAATTGTTTCACGTGAAACATTTTTTCGATTTGCGGTTGGCAAATTGTTTCACGTGAAACATTTTTCGATTTGCGGTTGACGAATTGTTTCACGTGAAACATTTTTTCGGTTTGCGATTGGCGAATTGTTTCACGGGAAACAATTTCCTGAAAGCCTGCCAGGTTTTCATCGTCATTCACTTTATTATAAATAATATATATTAGGTTATTATTTATTGCGAAGTTTAGCTGATGCTATTCATTTTTATAAATCCAAAACGCCGCTTTCTCCCATGTATGATAAGAGAAAGCGGCGTTTCTTTTCCTTTTGGCCGCGCCCAACGGAGGCGGTTTGATGAAGTTTTTATTCCCCGTCCTCGCTGGCGGCGTCTTCGCTCTTGATGGTGCGCATGTGGGGGAAGAGCAGGACGTCGCGGATGGAGGGGCTGTCGGTGAGCAGCATGACCAGCCGGTCGACGCCGATGCCGAGGCCGCCGGTGGGGGGCAGGCCGTATTCCAGGGCCGTGACGAAGTCTTCGTCCATCATGTGGGCTTCGTCGTCGCCGGCCTCGCGCTGCTTGAGCTGGTCGAGGAAGCGCTGGCGCTGGTCGATGGGGTCGTTGAGCTCGGTGAAGCCGTTGGCGAGTTCCCGGCCGTAGACGAAGAATTCGAAGCGGTCGGTGATGCGCGGGTCGTCGGGGTTGCGCTTGGCCAGCGGCGAGATTTCCGTCGGGTGGTGGGTGATGAAGGTGGGCTGCAGCAGCGTGGCCTCCACTTTTTCCTCAAAGGCGGCGTTCAGGATGCCGCCGATGCCGTGGCGTGATTCGTAGGGGACGCCGATCTCGTCGGCCAGCCGCCGGGCTTCCTCGACGGTCTGGCAGGCCAGGAAGTCCTTGCCGGTGGCTTCTTTCACGGCGTCGTTCATGCTGACGCGCCGGACGTTGGCGAGGTCGATGTCCAGGCCCTCGTAGGTGATTTTCGTGGTGCCCAGGACTTTTTCCGCCGCGTCGCGCACGATGCCCTCGGTGATGTCCATGAGGTCGGTATAGTCGGCGTAGGCCTGGTAGATTTCGACGGAGGTGAATTCCGGGTTGTGGCGGTTGTCCACGCCTTCGTTGCGGAAGACGCGGCCCAGTTCATAGACGCGCTCGAAGCCGCCGACGACGAGACGCTTGAGGTTCAGCTCGGTGGCGATGCGCAGGTAGAGGTCCATGTCGAGGGCGTTGTGATGGGTGATGAAGGGCCGGGCGGCGGCACCGCCGGCGATGGTGGCCATGACCGGGGTCTCGACTTCCAGGAAGCCGCGCTCGTCGAGGTAGCGGCGCATGGCCTGGATGATGCGGGTGCGCTTGAGGAAGGTGTCCCGGACTTCCGGGTTCATGATGAGGTCGAGGTAGCGCTGGCGGTAGCGGAGCTCCACGTCCTTCAGCCCGTGGAATTTCTCCGGCAGCGGCCGCAGGGACTTGGAAAGGAGCTCAAAATCGGTGACGAGGACGGTGATTTCGCCCATCTTCGTCTTGAACACGCGGCCGGCGATGCCGATGATGTCGCCGATGTCCAGCAGCTTGAACTGGCTGTATTTCTCCTCCCCCAGCACGTCGTATTTGAAATAGATCTGGAGCTTGCCGGAGAGGTCCATGATTTCGGCGAAGCTGGCCTTGCCGTGGCCGCGTTTGGCCATGAGCCGGCCGGCCAGGCGCACGATGGGACCGTCCTGTTCGCCTTCGAGCTCGTCGAAATGGTCGCGGACGTCCTGGGTGTGGTGCGTGACTTCGTAGCGGTGACCGAAGGGCGCGATGCCCTTATCGGTGAAAGCCTTCATTTTGTCGCGGCGGACCTGCATGACCTCGTTGAGGTCCTGCTCCGCCGCCGGCGCTGCCTTCTGATTCCCCAATGCTCTTACCCCTTACTTCTTGATTTTGACGATTTTGTACTGCAGGATGCCGGTGGGGGCATGGACGTCCACGGTGGCGCCCACCTTCTGCCCCAGGATGGCCACGCCTACCGGCGATTCGTTGGAGATGCGGCCCGCTGTCGGATCGGCCTCGGTGGAGCCCACCAGCGTGTACTCCTCGTCCTCGCCGAATTCCAGGTCGCGGATGACGACCGTGCAGCCCATGGTGACCGTTGATTTGGATTTCTTGTCCTCGGAAATGACCTCGACGTTGCGGAGTTTGATTTCGAGTTCCTGGATGCGGCCCTCGATGAAGGCCTGCTCGTTCTTGGCGTCGTCGTACTCCGAGTTTTCGCTGATATCGCCGAGGGCGATGGCCTCCTTGAGTCGTTCCTGGTTTTCTTTGCGCCGTACGGTCTTGAGGTTTTCCAGCTCGTCCTCGAGTTTCCTGAGGCCGTCTTTCGTCACGATCATTTTCTTGTCCGTCATGTGGAACCATCTCTCCTTGCTGTAATGCGGGATAGGCGGGCGCGGGGCCATCCCCTGCCGCCCGGCAAATTACCATACTATTATAGGGATTTCCGCCGCCCTTGTCAACGAGCATTGCGATTTACCGAAAGAAAAAACGCCGCTGGCATTCCGTCCTTTCGGGTGCTATAATGGGGGGCATGGGAGTATAGGCCGCCGGGGAGCCGGGGGCGAATCACAGGGCTCCGCGCGGGACGCGGGGCGGATAGGAGCGATGCCGGATGAAACGAATCCGTTCTATGGGGGCCGCTTTGCTGGCGGCGGGAGTTTTGCTGCTGCCGTCGCCGTCGCTGGCGGCGGAGCGGCCGCTGCCGACGATTTCCATCAGCGGGGAGGGCGTGGTGATGGGGGCGCCGGACCGGGCGGCCATCACGCTGGGCGTGGTGACCCACGCCGGAACCGCCGAGGCGGCGCAGACACAGAACATGGCGGCGGCCCGGGCCATCCGGGACGCGGTGGAGGCCCTCGGGGTCAATCGCCGGGATATCCAGACGCAGAATTACAGCTTCCATCCCGAGTACAGCCGGGAGCGGAACGCCGGGCGTGAGATCGTGGGATACACGGTTTCCAATACGGTGCTGGTCCGGCTGGACAACGTGGAGCTGGTGGGCCAGGTCATCGACGCGGCCCTCTCGAACGGGGCGAATACGGTGGATTCGCTGGACTTCTCGATCCGCGACACGAAGGGGCTGCGGCGGGAGGCGCTGGCGGCGGCGGTGAGGGACGCCCGGGAGAAGGCGGAGATCATCGCCGGTTCGCTGGGCAAGCGTTTGGCCGGCGTCCAGAGCGTGTCGGAGAATACCCGGATGTTCCAGCCCCGGGGCGATATGAACAAGATGGTGATGAGCGATGCCGCCATGGCCGCGACGCCCATCGAGGCGGGGACGCTGTCGCTGGAGGCCACGGTTCACATCGACTTCATCCTGGCGGACTGAGGCGGGCGGCGCGATGACGAAGCCCCGTTTGCCGGCCATCGAGTATATCCGGGGAGTGTCGATGCTGGGGGTGGTGGGCATCCACGTCGGTTCCCAGTACCTGGCCAATCCCACGCCGAACGTTCACCTGGTGGCGCTGTTCGAAATCGCGACGCGCTTTGCCGTGCCGATTTTCTTCTTCATTTCAGCCTTCGGCCTCTTTTACCATCTGGATTTGAACGCGCCCTTTTCCTACCGGGATTTCCTGCGGCGGCGCGCCCGGACGGTGCTGGTGCCCTATCTCGTCTGGTCGGTGTTCTACGTCCTGCATTACACGGTGCTGTACCGTGACACGATGCTGCTCAGGCCGATGCGGTTCCTCTACTATCTGTTTTTCGGCTTTGCCAGCTACCAGCTCTATTTCATGGTGATCCTGCTCTGGTTCTACCTCCTGATGCCGCTCTGGATCCGGATCCTGCGCCGCATGACGCCGCCGGCGATGGCGGGGCTGCTGGTCTTCCAGATTGCCTTCGATTACTGGTCGAGCTATCTGTTCAATCCCTACGGGCTGGAGCCGAAGCTGCTGCGGCTGTTGATGGTGAACCGGCTCAATTACTGGGTGCTGCACTACGTCTTCATCTTCCTGCTGGGGGGATGGCTGGCAATCCATTACCCGAAGTTCTGTCGCTTCATGGAGCAGCGGCGGCGGGAAACGGCGGTCTTTTTCGCCGGCACGCTGCTGGCGTTGCTGGCGCAGTATTACTGGCTGCTGGCGGTGCGCGGCTACACGCCGGTGGAGGCCATCAATACCGCCCATCAGCTTTCGCCGGCGGGGATCCTCTACACCATGGCGGCGTCGCTGTTCTTCTTCGCGCTTTTCACCGACGACCGCTTTCCGGCCCCGCTGGCGGCGGTGCTGTCGTTTCTGGGGCGCCATTCCTATTTCGCCTATCTGGCGCATCCCGTGGCCATCACCTGGCTGGGCTTCGGGATGGAGCGGCGCAATCTGGTCATGACCGGAGCGCGGGCGCTGGCCTTTTACCTGGCGGTGGTGGCGCTGACGCTGCTGGCGGCGGTGCTCCTGCGGCGGCTGGGGGAGCGCTGGCCGCTCATCAACGCGCTGACGATTGGCGTCTATCCGCAGGAGGGGCTGCGCCTGGAATCATCACCGTGGGCGCGCCGCTTCAAACGATTCTGGGAGGGTACATAAATGACATCGGCTGATTTTCATGAACTGACGCATCTCGTCCTCGACGGTCCGAAGCCGCCGCCGGCCCATCTCTTTGCCGGGGGCTTCGACGACTGGCACGCCCGGGCCCGGCTGGGGCATTTCCTGGCGATGAAGGAGTACGGGCGCCCCGACGAGGCGCTGGAGCTGCTTCGCTCGGTGGTTTCCGCCGAAGTGGACGAGGAGAACGCCGAAGAGGTGGAGGAAAAGGTCTTCGCCCTGCAGAAGCTCAGCGCCCTCGAGCGGGAGCGGAAGGAACTCGACGAGGCCTTGCGCCACGTCAATCTGGCCATCGAGCTGGCGGAGTCCACGGATTTCCTCTACAAGTATATCCTGCGGGGGGAGCTCTGGGCGGACCGCTGGATGACGCTGCACCAGAAGGGCGACGGCGCCGGGGCGGAAAAGGAAGCCGATGAGCGCATCGCCGCCTACGAGGATATCCCGGCGCTGCACAACAGCTATCTCTATTACGGCTACCGCTTCAAGGCGCAGTTGGCCGCTGAACGCGGCGTGCCGCTGGTGGCGAAGGATTTCATGCGAATGGCGCTGAAGTCCATGGACGTGCCCGAAAGCTGCCGCCCGGCCCTGAACCGGGCTTTCAACCAGGAACATGAGAACGTTTCCTGGATTCTCGTGAGCATCGACCAGGCCACGCCGCCGACGGCGGGGCTGCACTGGGATATATAGAGACGCGAAAAAGACGGGGCTGTCCGGGAAGCACACGCTTCCCGGACAGCCCCTTTATCGGCTCGTTACGCTTTTTGATTACGCCTGCGGCTTCCGGCACGATCAGACGGAAAACAGCGCTGCCGCTAAAATTTGAACTTGCCGGTTGCCGTTTGCAGGCCCGTCGCGAGATCGGCCAGTGAATGGGACGCCGACGCGATTTCTTCGCTGGACGCGGATTGTTCTTCCGCCGCCGCCGAAATGGTCTGCGTCTCATCCGACGTGGCACGGCTCACCTCGTCGATGATATCCATCGCGCCCACGACGTCCTGCATCCCTTTTGAGACTTTCTGCACTTCATGGTTGATTTCGGTCATTTCCAACTTAATCGACGCGACCCGCATTGTGATGTCCTGGAACTGCTCGCCCACTTCCCGGATGGCCTGCGTGCCGAGTGCCACCTCGTTCGTGCCCGCTTCCATGGCGACAACGGCTTCCTCGGTGTCGCCCTGAATGACCGTGATGCGGGTCTTGATTTCTTCCGCCGACTGCTGAGACTGCTCCGCCAGCTTCCTGACTTCCTCTGCCACGACGGAGAAACCCCGCCCGGCTTCACCGGCCCGAGCCGCTTCGATGGCGGCGTTCAGCGCCAACAGGTTCGTCTGATCGGCGATGGCGGAGATGCTTTCGACAATCTGACCGATCTGCTTCGAGTTTTCGCCGAGCTTCCTGACGACCTCGGCCGAGTTCGACACGCTCTGTTCAATGCTCGTCATCTTGTCCATGGCGTTCGTCATGAGCTGGGCGCCGTGGTCCGCCGCGTCGGCCATCTGCTCGGTGTTCTCCGTGACCGTCGCCGCTTTTTCCGTCATGGTGTTGATGTCGACGAATGCCGCGTCGATGTTTTGCTTTGCCTGATTGACGCTGGTAAGCTGCTTCTCCATACCGCCCGCGACCTCAATGACGGTCTGCGCAACGTGCGTCGCCGCCTCCGCCGCCTGTTGTGAGCTGGCCGTCAGTTCTTCGCTGGAAGCCGCCACCTGTTCGGTGCTGTTGGCCACCTGCCTGATCAATCCGCGGATATTATTCAGCATGGCGTTAAAGGCATCCGATATCTGGCCGATTTCATCGCTGGAAGTGACCGCCAGCGGCTCCAGCCGCAAATTGCCCTGGGACATCTCCCCCATGTGGGCGACGATGCCCGCGATCTGTTTGACGATCCGCCCGATGGCAAACCAGGAAAGGGCGCCGATAGCGACGAGCAGCAGCAGGATCGCGACCGCGATTGTCCGGATGAAACCGGACTGGATTTCATCAAGTTCCTGCGTGGGAATGCCCATGAACAGAATGCCGACAACCTGCCCGTTCTGATTTTTGAGCGGCTTGTACGCGCTCAGATAACGATTTCCCAGGACTTCCGCATACCCGGAAAAGGATTTCCCTTCGCGAAGAACGGTGGAAATGATCGCCTCCGACGCTTTCGTCCCGGTGGCGCGTTTCCCGCTGGCGTCCTTGAAAGTCGTCGCGATTCGCGTATCCTGGTTGAACAGCGTCACGTTGTTTCCCGAAAGCTGTCCCAATTCATCCAAAAGCGCGTTGTCGTCGTTGAACCGTTTGGCGCCTTTGTAAAGCCCGTCCGGTTTGGATTCCCAGTTCCCCGGAAAGCGGGCGTCCAGTAAAGCGTTGATTTCATTCAAATCGTGAACGGCTTTTCCTTCCAGGGCAATGCCAAATCCCCGGTCTGCCGTGAAATAACCAAGTAAACCGACAACAATGCAGGCCAAAGCCAATAGAAAATTGAAGGCCAGTAAAGCCTTTCCCTGTAATCTCATTTTCATCTTCCCCATTTCCTGAGCTATTACCGGCGAAGCGGCAACAGCCCTGCTCATACGTCCTGTTCTTTTCTGTGTCGTTCAGTCGAGGCATTGCGGCAGGAATGCCGGGCAGATTTGCCGGCGGCAATCAATGAAACGTCCCTGTGATCTTTCGTGTTCCCTCCTTACGCTGTGGATTTCATGCCATGCCATACGATTCATACTGAACTTCTTAAGGCAACGTCCAAAAACCCGGTTTTCAGCATGTCGGTAAAGAACGAATACCGTACAATCAGCCGTTGCTGAACCGCATTCGGGCAAAGCAGTGGTTTTTAGAAGTCCCTTTACGATTCTAGCCATCCGCCGGAAGGTTAACAATGACTAATCGGACGAAATATATCCAAACGGACATATTTTTCTCGTTTATGTCCCGGGCTGCGGGCACAAACGATTCCGTTTGTGGTATCATAGATTTGCCCGCCGGTCGTTTATCGTCCGCAGATACGGGCCGCTATGGAAATGGCAGGTTAGGAGCTGGATGCGATGGGTTCCTTCAATTGGAAACGGAAATTTGACGCCGCGTTCACATACATTGACAGCAGCGACGGGTTTGACCGCTATCATATCGAAAATGAAACCGGCGACGGTACGATTACAGCGTGCACTTTTTCCCCCAGTCTTCAGGCAATCGAAGTGGATCTGCGCATGCGCCGGTGCAAAAATCTTTTGCAGCCGGATAAGAACGTCATCGAGATGAATTATTGTCTGGATGGGCGCTTTGAAGGCAGGGAAAACAACCGATACAGCTACATGATTGCCGCCAGGAATTTTTCCGTATGCTACGCCGGAAGGAAAGTGATTCATGGGGAATTCCCGGATGGACGATATCATGGTATCAGTGTTTTTCTGGACGTGAAGTGGTTCCTGCAGCAGCATACGGATTTCATTCGGGACCTGTCGTTCCGTATGGAAAGGCTCCAGGCCCTTGCCGCAACGGTTCCCCGCCGTTTTATCCTGCATCCCACCGCTGAATTTGAAATGATTCAAACGGCGATCGCGGACGGATTCCGGGCAAAAAGCGTCCCACGGCTGAGATTTAAGGTGATGGAGCTTCTGCTGTTCCTCAGCAATATGGACGATGCGGCGGCCAACGATACCCCAGCCTATATCAATAAAAGTCTGGTAGTTCTTATCAAATCCGGTCATAAGCTGCTGACGGCCGATCTGTCCCGGCATCTGACGATCGAGGACTTGGCAGCCCGGTTGGGCATGGGAACCACGGCGTTAAAGAGGGGCTTCAAAAGCGTTTACGGGATTCCGATTTACCAATATCTGAAAAATATGCGGCTTCAGGAGGCACAACGGCTGCTTCGGGTAACGACGCTCCCGGTTTTCGCCATCGCCGCAAAAGTCGGGTATGCAAACCCGGCCAAGTTTTCTACGGCCTTCAGAAACCGATTCGGCGTTTCTCCCAAGGAATACAGAAGAAACACGATAAGCGACGCCATGGGATTTCCCGTAACCATGGAACCGTAACGGAAAAAATGGACAAAAAAGCTGCCGCACGTTTCAGGAACGTGCGGCAGCTCTGTTTTCGCGGGGTATCAGAACGGCGTCTGCCCCTTCCCCGCGATTCGCCGCAGCGTCTCGGCGATCAGGCGTATCTGGGGGGCGACGGTGGCGAGAATCAGACGCTCTTTGGGACTGTGGATGTCGAGGGTGGTGACGCCGAGAGAGACGATGTCGAGGCCGTGATTCTTCTTCAGCATGAATCCGCTCTCGAGGCCGGCGTGGATGCTGGCGATTCGCATTTTCTCCCCGCGCTGTTCTTCATAGACCGCCGCTATCAGCTTGGCAAGGCGGCTCCCCGGCCGTTCCTGCCAGGCGGGGCTGGGGACGCCGATCTGGGCGGGACAGCCGAACTGCTCGCCGAGAAGCGCGCAGTTGCGCTGGAAGACAGTGAGCTTTTCGTTGAGGCTGGAGCGGGGGTAGTAGCTGAACCAGACCCGGTTCTCCTCCGTGCGGAGCAGGCCCAGATTGGCGGAGGTTTCCACCAGGCCGGGGAGCGCCGGCGACATGGCGAAAACGCCGCTGTGCAGGACGCTGATGAGCCGGGCGATGTCTTTGGAGTCCCTGGGCGTCATCATGCGCGAGGGTTTTTCCGCCGGGGTCAGCGTCAGGACGAGGCCGGGATCGGACGAGCCGAAGGCGGCGAGGAAACGGTCCCCGCGCCGCTTGATCGCCTGTCGGAGGTCCTTTTCGGGCGTCAGGGAAAGAAAGACGGCTTCGGCCGACGCGGGAATCGCGTTGCGGGCGGTGCCGCCGGTGAGCGAGACCACGGCGACCGGGAAATCCGCCGCCGCGAAATCCAGCAGCAGCGATGCCAGAAGCTGGATGGCGTTGCCCCGGCCGTCGTTGATGCGCTCGCCGGAGTGCCCGCCCAGAAGGCCCGAGACCGTGAGCCGCCAGGCCTGCCCCGAAACGGAGGGAAGCCAGCGGATGGGACGGGAAAACTCGACGTCGAGGCTGCCGGCACTGCCCACCGTCAGGAGGCCGTCTTCCTCGGAATCGAGGTTCAGATAGTAAGCGGCGCCGGCGACGTGTTTGGCGTCGAGCAGGATGGCGCCGCTCATGCCGGATTCCTCGTCGGTGGTGATGATGGCCCGCAGCGGCCCGTGCGGTTCCGGCGGGTGCCGGAAGAGCCAGAGGATTTCGGCGATGCCGATGCCGTCGTCGGAGCCGAGGCTGGTCCCCTCCGCCCGCAGGGTTTCGGCGTCCCGGACCAGCCGGATGGGATCGGCGGCCGGATCGTAGCGGACGCCATCCTCCGCCACGCAGACCATATCCATGTGGCTTTGCAGGATGGTCAGGGGCTTCGTCTCAAAGCCCGGCGAGGCGGCGAGGTCGGCGATGACGTTGTTCGCCGTGTCCTGTACCACCGGGCAGCCCAACGCCGCGAACGCCTCTTTCAGATAATTGCTGACGGCCTCTTCCTGGCCGGAGGGGCGGGGGATTGCCGCCAGCTTCTCAAATTCAGCCAGCACGCCTTCCAGGATATCGTTGTCGTTTCTCATGGCATTCCCTTCTTTCTCAATTTTACGATTACGTCTTCAGGCTGCCGTCGCTCCGGAAGAAGCAGGAGCGGCCGATGAATTCCCGCAGGATGGAATTGTTCGGGATTTCCTCCTCGTTGGTGATGAGGTCGAAATGGGGCAGGAATTCCAGCAGGGACTGCGCCTTCGTGTACTCGGGCACGCTGGGGCTCACCTGCTGCAAGAGCGGTATGGCGTACCGCTTCAGCACCGCCAGCTCGTAAAGCAGGGCGGAATTGAAGACGGCGTCGGCGTCCTCCTGGAAGGGGAAGATGTAACGCTCCTCACCGTCGCGTACCGCCGGCCATTTCTTCAGCGTGAAGAGCGCCCCGGCGCCCCGGAACTGGGAATCGCGGACCAGCCGGCGGAGCAGCCGGGCGTTTGTGGTGGGAATGCGGTTGTGGGCGTCGATGTTGAGATGGGTCAGGGAACTGACGTAGATCTTGAACTTCTGCGACCGGGGCACCGCCGGCGTCAGCGCCTCGTTCAGCCCGTGGATGCCTTCGATGATAATGGGCTGCTCCGGGCGGATGGCGACCGGGCCGATGGCTTCGTCCTCACGCATGCCGGTGATGAAATTGTATCGCGGCATTTTGACGGATTCTCCCGCCAGCAGCGCCGCCAGATGGCGGTTCAGCAGCGCCACGTCGAGCGCGTCCAGGCATTCGTAATCGTATTCCCCGTTCGGCAGCAGCGGCGTGTCCGCCCGGTTCCGGTAGTAGTCGTCCACCGAGATCGAGATGGGATCGATCCCGGTCACGCGGAGCTGCACCAGAAGGCGTTGGGCAAAGGAAGTCTTGCCGGAGGAGGAAGGCCCGGCGATGGTCACCAGCCGGATCCGGCTGATGTCCCGGGCAATCCGGTCGGCGATTCCGGCGATGCTTTTCTCGTGCAGGGCCTCGGAAACCCGGATGATCTCTCCCGCGTGCCCTTCGCGGATGAAACGGTTCAGATCGGGAATGTAACTGCAGTGCAGGACGGTCGCCCATCGCTTGGATTCCGAGAGGACGGAGAGCAGCTTCGGCTGCTTGACCTCGGGGGGCAGGGCCCCGCTCGCCGCCGGGGTCCGTACCAGAACGCCGGAGGCGGAATACGTCAGCTCAAACTGCCCCAGCGGGCCGGTGGAATCCAGCATGGGCCCCAGCAGGTCGTCGAAATAATCGCCGCAGAAATAGACGCTGATGCGCTCCTGGGGCATGGCTTCGATGAGGGCCGTCTTCGAATTCTGCCGCTTGTGGGGACCGGCAAAGAGCCGCGCCGCGTCCGACCGGAGCAGGTCTTTCTTGCGGATGGGCCGGTTCTCCTCCACGATGGCCCGCATCCGCGCCTCGATTTGCCGCACGACGTCGGCGTTCGGCCCTCCCTCCATGCTGATGTCGCAAAAGAGCCCCTTGTTGGCGCTGTAACGCACGGTAACCTCCGCATTCGGGAAAAGTTCCCGTGCCGCCATGATGAGAAGGAACACTACCGACCGGCGGTAGATGGGGCGGCCCTCCTCGCTGGTCAGTTCCACCAGACGCAGCGAGGCGTAGTCGCCCACCGGCGTTTGGAGATCGGTGACTACGCCGTCCACGATGCCAGCCACGATGAGCTTTTCTGTCTTCGGCTGGACTTCGTCACGCACCGTGCTCAGGAGCGTTTCCGGCGCGTAACGCGGTTCGTCCGGCAAGGAAATCATGGGAATCCTCCTCTCGATGGTTCAGGGCGGCGCCGCATTTCCGGCGGCCATGAAAACGAAAACAATATATATATAGTATATTTTAGGTTTTTCCAAAAAATCCTGCAAAAAAGGAGAAAAAAAGAGTTGACAAAGGAAAACAAAAAAGGTAGAATACAGAAGCTGGCCTGAGGGCCGGTGGTGTTCCCTGAAAACTGAACAATGCAGAATGAATCATTTGTTGATTCAAGCCAGATGTGCGGGCCGGGGAGAACGGCGACGTTTACCCGGACCGAAAAAAGCAAGAGTAAGAAACTCAAAGCAGATGAGAAGAGCCATGAGGCTCTCTGATAGTTTATTGGAGAGTTTGATCCTGGCTCAGGACGAACGCTGGCGGCGTGCTTAACACATGCAAGTCGAACGGGGCTTATGTA
>JAEEGL016135903.1_pt1 | contig 12320 bp, 12 predicted proteins | sample 9134231 | NCBI WGS metagenome assembly JAEEGL01 (sample SAMN16246548, study PRJNA631951) | gut metagenome | biome: gut microbiome; feature: rumen; material: fiber-attached | host: Bos | place: Iran: Karaj | collected 2018-10 | reverse complement strand
TATTGGATCCCGTGAAGGTGGTCATCACGAACTATCCCGAGGGACAGACGGATATGCTTACTGCCGTCAATACTCCTGAAAACGAAGCCGACGGCACACACGAGGTGGAGGTCAGCCGCGAGTTGTGGATTGAGCGCGACGACTTCCAGCAGGTGGCCGAGAAGAAGTTTATGCGCCTGGCACCCGGCAAGGAGGTGCGCCTGAAGAACGCCTATATCATTAAGTGTGACGAGGAGCATGCCTGCGACGTGGACGAGAATGGCCGCGTGACCTGCATCTACTGTACCTACGACCCTGAGACCCGCAGCGGCATGCCCGGTGCCGACCGCAAGATAAAGGGAAAGACCTTGCATTGGGTGAGTTGCCACAACGCCGTGAAGGCCGAGGTTCGCCTGTACGACCGTCTGTGGAAGGTGGAGAATCCCCGCGACGTGCTGGCACAGATACGCGAGGAGCAGCAATGCGATGCCGTGACGGCCATGAAGCAGATGATCAACAGCGACTCGCTAAAAGTATTGAAGGATTGCTACGTAGAGCCCTTTGCCGCCACGAAGAAGGCCGGCGAATACCTGCAGTTCCAGCGCATAGGCTACTTTATGCCCGACCCCGACAGCACAACCGAGAAGCCCGTGTTCAATAAGACCGTGGGACTGAGGAGTTGAGAAGTGATAAGTGAGAAGTGAGAGGTGAGAAGTAACGACGAATATTTTGACAGCGCAGAGTTCCAGGACCTGCTGAACACCTACGAAAAAGCCGTAGGTGCAGGAGAGCCTGTGTTTTTGGATGCCGACGAACTGGCCGACATTGCCGACTACTATCAGTATACTGGCCGTGCCGACGAGGCCGAGAAGGCTATCTCGCTGGCGCTGGGGCTCTCGCCTGGTTCCATCGCTCCCCTCACCTACCGCATCCATCAGGCGCTCTTCGAGGGCGACACCCGAAAGGCCTGGGAAATGTACGACCAGATTATCGAGACCGATGAGCCCGACTATGTATACAACCGAGCCGAGATACTCATTGCCGAAGATAAGATTGACGAGGCCGACAAATACCTCAGAGAGCAGTTCCGGCTGATACCGCCCGACGAGTATCAGGACTTCGTGATAGATGTGGCCAATATCTATACCGACTACGGAGTGCCCGAAAAGGCTATGGAATGGATGAACAGAGGCAAGCCCGAACAGTCGGAAGACTTCAAGGAACTGATGGGACGCACACTCTTCGGTCTGGGCAAATACAAGGACAGCGAGCGCATTTTCAACGAACTGGTGGATAAAGAGCCCTTCTCCACACACTATTGGAATGCCCTGGCATCGGCACAGTACATGAGCGAAGACTATCAAAACTCCATACAGAGCAGCGAATATGCCTTAGCCATCGACCCCAAAGACCCCGACGGGCTGCAGGCCAAGGCCAACGGACTCTTTCAGTTGGGCAATTATGAAGAGGCCCTGAAATACTATGAGCGATACATTGAGCAGTTTCCCGACGACGAATGGGCGCTGCTTTATAAGGGGCTATGCCAGATAAACCTCGATAAGCCGTTAGATGCCATCGATACTCTGCAAAAGGCCGCCTATACCGCACCGCCCGACTCGCAGATACTGAGTGACATCTATCAGGAACTGGCCTTTGCCTACAGCGAAGAAGGCTATACAGATAAGGCCATCGACGTGCTCAATAAGACCACCAACATGGATTGTGACCATGTACAGATGGAGATAGTCAAGGGGCACGTCATGCTGGCCGAAGGCAACATAGACGAAGCAGAAAAATACTTCCAGTCGGCCATTAGCATGAGTGATGACGAATGTGACACGTGGCTGCGCATTATCGTATCGTTTCACGATAACAACTATGTGGAGGCGGCCTATCGACTTTTCAAGAACTACTTCGCACTCTGCAAAAACATCAAAGGCCTGGAAGGATGTACCGATGGCTACGCTTATATGGCCCTCTGCTGCTATGACCTGAAGCGTGACAAGGAGTTTTTGAACTATCTGCAAATAGCCTGTCGCGTCAATCCGAAGGAGTGTAAAATGGTGCTCTCACACCTCTTTCCCGAAGACCTGGCACCCGAGAATTATTATGAGTATATTGAAGGGAAGATGAAGGGACGATGAAGGGAAGTTAAAGGGAAAAAGAAGGGACGATAGTAAAAAATAAGAAGAAAATAAAAGTTATGAATTGGATATCAACATTACTGGGCAATCTGAACTACGGCACCATCCTGCTGCTTATGCTTCTGGAGAGTACCGTGATTCCCGTGCCCTCAGAGTTAGTGGTGGCACCAGCCGCCTTTCATGCTCACAGCGGCGAACTCAATGTTTGGCTCGTGGTGCTCTTTGCCACCATCGGAGCCGACCTGGGAGCCTCTATCAACTATTTCGTGGCACTCTATGTGGGCAGGCCCGTTATCTATAAGTTTGCCAACAGCAAGTGGGGCAAGATGTGCCTGCTCAACCAGAAGAAAGTAGAGAAGAGCGAGAAGTATTTCGATGACCACGGGGTGGTGGCCACACTTACCGGCCGCCTCATTCCCGGCATACGCCACCTGATAAGTATACCTGCGGGACTGGCGCGTATGACCTACTGGAAATTCCTGCTATACACCACCATTGGTGCCGGCTGCTGGCACGCCATCCTCGCTGCTATGGGATGGTATCTGGCCACCATCGTGCCCGAAGACCAACTGGAGGAAACCATCGAGCATTACAACCACTACATCGTGGGCGGCATCCTGGCCCTTGTTGCGCTGGCTATCGTCTATTTCGTGGCCAAACACTTTATTACCAAGAAGCATTAGCCTATACGTATAGGCCAAACCGATAATAAGGATTGTGACTGACTTATACACACTGGCGGGCGGCCAAGCGCTGCATCGCCAGTGTTTCGTATTTGGTGCCGGGACGGCCGTAGTTGGCGTAGGGATAGATGCTGATGCCGCCACGGGGCGTGAAGAGACCGATGACCTCGATGTATTTGGGATCCATCAGGCGCACCAAGTCTTTCATAATAATATTCACACAGTCTTCGTGGAAATCACCGTGGTTGCGGAAAGAGAAAAGATAGAGTTTCAGACTTTTGCTCTCTACCATCCTTTCGCCAGGTATATACATAATCTTTATCTCGGCAAAGTCGGGCTGGCCGGTGATGGGACAAAGAGAGGTGAACTCGGGGCAGTTGAATTGCACCCAATAGTCGTTATCAGGATGTTTGTTCTGGAATGTTTCCAACACCTCCGGGGCATAGTCGTCCCTGTATTCGGTCTTCTTTCCTAATGCCTGAAGGCCTTCGGTTTCTCTTGTATTCATTGTTTATTCTTTTTTATTCCTCTTCTACTCCCTCTTCTACTCCCTTTTAATCCAGTTCCAGGAAAGCATCTATGGCCCTGCGTTCTTTTTTCGTTGGTCTGCCAGTACCACGGGCTCGATCAATAAAGCCACTGATGCGGTTCATCTCCAGCAGTTCATACTGATCCTGAGGCGTAATGTTCTCATAGATCTCAGGCAGTAACTTCGCCCCAACCCTCTGCTCTATTGGTTTTAGCAAGCGGAAAGAATAAGTGACAGGAGGCTTGCGCACGCTGATGACGTCGCCCTCCTTGACCATTCTCGACGGTTTTACGTTGACATCGTTTACTGCCACGCGACCGTTCTTGCAGGCATCGGAAGCAATGGTACGTGTCTTGAAGATGCGGGCTGCCCACAGCCATTTATCTATTCTTGCTTCGTTCATTTTTCACTTTTCACTATTCACTTTTCCCTCTTCACTTTTCACTTTTCCCTTCCCCAGTTTATTATACTGATTCATCGTGATGTCGATGCCGGCCAGCACAAAACTTTTTACAATCTCCACGGCCGTATCGATAGTAGGCTGCAATGCTTTCAGTTCATTGTCGCTATACCGCCCCAGCACCCAGTCTATCTGGCCGCCCTGCGGATAGTCGTTGCCGATACCTAAGCGCAGGCGGGAATAGTTCTGGCCTATCAACTGCTGGATATGTCCCAAGCCGTTGTGACCACCATTAGAGCCGCTGGCCTTCAGACGGAAAGCACCGAGAGGCAGGGCCACATCGTCGGAGATAACCAGCAGCCGCTGTTGGTCGATATTCTCCTGGTTGAGCCAGTAGCGCACGGCATTACCGCTCAGGTTCATATAGGTGGTAGGCTTCAGCAGAAACACTTTTCGCCCCTTAACCGATGTCTCGGCCAGGAAGCCGTAGCGTCGGTCGCTGAAAACGATGTTGGACGCTTTTGCAAAAGCGTCCAACACCATCCATCCTGTATTGTGGCGGGTGCCCTGATACTCGGCACCAGGGTTGCCCAAACCAACAATTAAGTATTTGTCCATATTTACAAAGGGGTTGTGGAGTAGAGTTACTCAGCAGCGGCAGCAGCAGCCTTAGAAGCACGTGTCTCCTTCACAGAGCAAACCACCACCTGAGCGGGAGTAGCCAGTTTCAGGCCGTCGAAGTTCAACTCACCTACCTTGATAGCCTTGCCCAGACCCAGGTTGGTAACGTCGATATTCAGGATCTCGGGAATCTGCTTGTAGGGAGCGGTAACGTCGATCTTGCGGATAGAGAGGTTCAACTTACCACCGTCGCGCACACCCTGAGCCAGACCATTCAGTTGAACGGGAATACCCACGGTAATCTCCTTGGTCTCGTTCACCTCGAAGAAGTCAGCATGCAGCAGGGCATCCGTTGTGGGATGGAACTGCAGTTCCTTGATGATAGCCTTGCGCTCCTTGCCGTCGATGACGAGGTTGACCACATAAACATGAGGTGTGTAGACAGCCTTACGCAGTTCTGAGAACGAAGCAACGAAAGCATCAGCCACAGGCAGACCCTTCTCGTCCTTTTTCTCACCATACAAATTACAGGGCACCAGACCCTCTTTGCGAATCAACTTTGAAGCCTTCTTGCCAGTAGCCTCACGCATCTGGCCATTGATTGTAATTTCTTTCATAACGTTTGTGTTACTCTAAATTAAGTTGTTTGACATTAAATATTAATTGACTTAATTCGCCATCACACGAAAAAAGCGGGTGCAAAGGTACGAATAAATAATGAATAATGAACAATGAATAATGAAAAAAAATCAAAAAAAGCGTTTTTTTCTTGTGTAATAGCGGGAAAATGCCTAAATTTGCATCCGATTTAAATGTCATGATTTATGATTAATAGAGAAATCATCAGAATAAAGATTGTTCAGTTAACCTACGCGTACTATCAAAATGGTAACAAGAACATCGATACGGCAGAGAAAGAACTGTTCTTCAGCCTTTCCAAGTCGTACGACCTATACAACCATTTGCTGGCTCTCATCGTGGCCGTTACAAAGGAGGCCCGCCGACGCCTGGAGGTGCTGCAGGCCAAGGCCAAGCGCGAGGGTACAGAGGAGCCTTCGCAGAAGTTTGCCTACAACCGCTTCGCCCTGCAACTGGAAAACAACCGCCAACTGGCCGATTTTATGGAAACGCAGAAGCGCACATGGGCCGACAATCCCGAGTTTATAGGAAAACTCTATGAACAGATAGAACAGAGCCAGATGTACAAAGACTATCTGGCCGACAGCGATGACAACTATGCCGCCGACCGTGAACTGTGGCGCAAGATATACCGCACGCTAATACAGGAGAACGAAGACCTCGACGCCCTCTTAGAAGAGCAGAGCCTCTACTGGAACGACGACAAGGAGGTGGTCGACACCTTTGTGCTGAAGACCATCAAGCGCTTTGTAGAGAAAAACGGCGACAAGCAGGAACTGCTGCCCGAATACGACTCTGAGGAAGAGCGCGACTACGCCCGCAAACTGTTCCGAGCCACCATACTCAATGCCGACGACTATCAGCGCATGATGACCGAGGCATCGCGCAACTGGGATTTTTCACGGCTGGCCTACATGGATGTCATCATCATGCAGATAGCCATCGCCGAAATGCTCACCTTCCCCAGCATCCCTGTCAGCGTCACCATCAACGAGTTTGTGGAACTGGCCAAACTCTACTCCACGCCCCGCAGCGGTGCCTATATCAACGGCATGCTCGATGCCATTGCACGCCACTTGATAAAAACAGGGCGGATGATGAAACACATGGAAGAAAAGAAATAATAACCTATTAATAATTAACACAACAGACAACAAGCAGAGACTATGATCAATTTTCTATTGCAAGCAGCAGGCCCCAACGGAGGCAACGGCATGATGATGACACTCGTTATGTTTGGTGCTATCTTCGCCATCATGTATTTCTTTATGATTCGCCCGCAGCAAAAGCAGCGTAAGGAAATCCAGAAGTTCCAGAACGAACTGACCGAGGGCACCCAGGTAGTCACCGGCGGTGGCATCTACGGCACCGTGAAGAGCATCGACCTGGCCAAGAACACCGTTGACGTGAAGATAGCACGCGACGTGGTCATCACCGTCGACAAGGGCTACGTGTTCAAGGACATGGCCAGCACCACCTTGCAGAAATAATCCGTCTATCCCGAAACAGAAGACCGCATATCCTTGAGTATCATTGATATTTTCCGCTCAATCAGACATTTCCTGTTCAGCAAGGCGAACAGGGAATTTCTGATTTTTCTTTTCTTCCTCGCCCTCGCCGGTATCTTCTGGCTGATGCTCACGCTCAACGAGACCTACGAGCACGAGGTGAAGATATGTGTGCGCTATGTCAATATTCCCAAGAATGTGGTCCTTACATCGCCCGCTACCGATAGTGTGCGTGTGGTGGTCAGCGACAAAGGATTCAATCTGCTCAGCCACGACAGCAACCCTGTGGCCATCGACTTCCGCAAATATGCCGGCAAGGGCGGTACGGGCACCGTTCCACCCAACGACTTGCAGCGGCTCATGGAGCATCACCTGCCCGCATCGTCGAAGATTATCGGCATGAAGACCGAACGCCTGGTGTTCTATTATAATAATGGTGAAAGGAAAAAAGTGCCCATCAGGTTTCATGGTAATGTTACGCCAGAAAAGTTGTACTTCGTTTCCGACACCATCATCCAGCCCGACAGCGTCACCATCTATGCCTCACAGCAGATGCTCGACAGCATCAAATATGTGTCTACCGAGGCGCTCAACTTCTCTGATTTCCACGACACACTCACAATCAACGCCGACCTGCAGAAGCAAACAGGCATAAAGATGGTGCCCGACAAAGTGAAGTTGACATTCTATGTCGACGTTCTTACCGAGGAGACTGTACAGGGTGTTCCCATCACGGGTATCAACATGCCTGCCGGCAAGGTATTGCGTACCTTCCCCTCCAAAGTATCGGTTCGTGTGGTCACGGGTATGAAGCACTACCGCTCACTCTCGCCCAAGGATTTTGTGGTTGTGGCCGACTACAACACGTTCAGCCACCAGCCTTCGTCGAAATGCAACATCAGCCTTCGCAGCAAGCCGGAAGGCATCATGCGGGCCACTCTGGAAATAGGCCAAGTAGATTACCTGATAGAAGAGCAACATCATAATTGAAGAGCAGCACCTATGAAGATAGCAATAACAGGAGGCATAGGCAGCGGCAAGAGTTTTGTCTGCCGTCTGCTCAACCGGCGAGGCATCGACATCTATGACTGCGACGCTGCCGCCAAGTGGCTCATGCGCTCTTCGTCTGAACTTCGCCGACAACTCACGGCACTCATAGGCCCGGAGACTTACACCCCGGAAGGCTTGCTCAACAAAGCCGCTGTAGCCCAGTACCTGCTCCAATCGGAAGCCAATGCCAAGGCCGTCGACAGCATCGTACACCCCGCCGTGGCAGCCGACTTCAGGCAGAGCGGCATGCTGTGGATGGAGTGTGCCATACTCTTTGAGTCGGGATTCAACACTCTGGTAGACCGCGTCATCGTAGTCACCGCTCCGGAGGACATCCGCATCCAGCGTATCGTGCAGCGCGACGGCATCACCACCGACAAGGCCCGTGAATGGCTCTCGCGACAGTGGCCGCAGGACAAGGTGCGCCTCATGGCCGACTATGAGATTGTCAATGACGGCAGCAAAGACCTCGAACAGCAAATTGATAAAATAATTAAGTCGTTATAACGACATGCCGAAATGTCGAAATAACGAAATAAAGAAATAACGAAAAAAAAGAAAAAAAATGCAACAGACAATTTTAGCAATCGCCGGAAAGCCCGGCCTCTACAAACTCGTTTCACGCGGTAAGAACAACCTCATCGTAGAAGCACTCGACGCCACACACCGCCGCCAGCCGGCCTTTGGTTCCGACCGCATCACCTCGCTGGCCGACATCGCCATGTTTACCGACGATGACGACGTGCCCCTGATGGACGTGCTCGAAAGCCTCAAGACCTTGGAGGATGGCAAAAAATCGTCCGTTGACCCGAAGAAAGCCAGCGGCGACGAACTGCGCGAATATTTTGCCAAAGTGCTTCCCAACTTCGACCGCGACCGTGTTCACGGCAGCGACATCAAGAAACTCATCCAGTGGTACAACATCCTTGTTGAGAACGGCATTACCGACTTCAAGGAAGAGATGAAGCCCACAGAAGGCGACAATGTAGACGATCGCAAGGACGCAGAATAACGCAAGGACGCTAAAAACGCAAGGACGCGGAATAACGCAAGGACGCGGATAATCAAAAAAGCGGTTTCGGATTTTTCCGAAACCGCTTTATTGATTAAAATCTGCCAGGGCCTCCGAAGCCACCGCCGCCACGGTTGCCGCCACGGTTGCCGCCACGTCCGCCGCCGCCGCCAAAGCCGCCGCCGAAGCCGCCACGACCGCCACGCATACCCTGACGGGCCTCGCGACTGCCAAAGAGATTCAGACGGTAACTCACGCGCAGCAGCACGTAACTGGTAATGGCGTTATACTCGGTGTCCTGGCGCGACATGGCGCTGATGGTACGCGACAAGTTCGACTGCTGGTGCAGCAGGTCGTAGAACTCCAGTCGCACCGACAGGGGCTTACCTTTCAAGAAACTCTGGGCAACCTGCGCGTTCCATATCAACTCGTTGGTGTTGGCGGCAGCGTCGCTAAAGCCACGGCGACTGGCCATGCCGAGGTTGGTGGTGAGTTGCAAGCCCCACGAGGTGTTGTAGGTGGTGTTGAAGCCGTAGTTGAAGGTCCAGGTATCGAGGTCGGAGTTGGGCTGCAATTCATTGCTGCTGTGGTTGTAGTTCACGCTACCGTTGAGTTCAATCTCGAATAATTCATTGCGGTAACTAAATCCCAGACGCTCGCGCCAGGTGGAGTTCTTCGTGGTCGACTTGCTCACATTGCCGTCGCGCAGCAGGTCGATATAGCCAACATTGTTCGAGTAGTTGAAGCCCGTCTCAGTGTTCACGTTGAAGTAGCCCAGGGTGTCGATGGCCACGTTATACATAATGCTACCGCCGGCGCTCCACTGGCCGTTGATATTCTCGGGACGGGAATACATGCCGCCGGTCTCGGGGTCGTACTTCGTCATCTGTGCGATGCTGTTGTTCGTAATCTGGAAATTGGCGTTGGCATTGATGAACTGCGAATGGCTCTCAATGAAGTTGTTGAAACGCAGGTTGAAGCGCTGTGTGAACGAAGGCTTCAGGCCAGGGTTACCCTCACGGATGTTCAGCGGGTCGGTGTTATCCGTAATCTTGAGCAGGTTCTCCATCGAAGGCTGGCTGCTGTTGCCGCGGTACTCAAAGCGCAACTGGCCACGGTCGGATATGCGGTAGCGGAAGTTGGCCGTGGGGCTCCAGTTCACCACATTGCGGGTTGTGTCGGTTACGTTGCCGAGATACTCCTGATGGAACTTCGAGGTCTGCGGCACAATCTGCACGCCCACGTTGAAGTCGTACTTCTGGCGGATGAAGCGCAGCATCACCTCAGCCGTATGGATGTAGTTCTTGTAGTTGGAGAAGCGGCTCAGGTCCTGGTCGAAGAAATCAGTATAACTGTGTCCACCCAGACGGCTGAAAATGTCGTCCCACTGGCGGTAGCCCGGCCATAACCCAGCCATGTCGTACTTATAGTCATCGTTCCAGAAGTCGTAGGTGTTTCGCTCGCTCTTGGTGTAGCGGTACTGGAACTGGTAACTGAACTGCAGGAAGGTGGCTTTGGCTATTGGCTCGCTGTAGGTGGCCTGGATGCTGTAGTCGTAACTTTTCTGCGGAGCAACGTTGTAACGGTTCGTCTGGTAGGTGCTGTCGCCGGTAAGCAGTTGGTATAGGCCCACAAGGCTGTTTGAGAACTGCTGCGAGTCGCCGTCGCTATAGTTGCCCGTGGCGCGCAGGGTGATGTTACGTCCGGTGTTGCTCAGTTTTCGGTTAATCTGCAAGGTGCTTCCCAGTCGCTTCGAGTCGCTGTAGTTCATGCCCCCGTTCATGCGGCTGTTCACCACCAGGGTGTCGCTGATGCCGAGCATACGGGTCACCATGTCATTGATATTGTCTGACGAGGACACATATTTGTAAGGATCGTCGCTAAAAGTGCCCGATGAGGAGTTCGAGCGTCCGTCGTTGGTGCCATAACTCCAGGTGGGGCGCAGATTGATGTTCCACATCGTGTCGGGTGTCCACTCGATACGACCCTGTGCGTTCCAACTGTTCGAACGTGTATAGCGCTGGTTAAGCGACTCGGAGAACGAACCCACGCGGCTAACGAAATTCTCCGTCGAGGTGCGACTCCAGGCATCGCCGTCGCTGTGGTTCCAACGGATGGAGCCGTCGAGAATCAGTTTGTCCTTCTTCTCGTAGTTCAGGTTCACCATGGCCATCTTCGAGGCCTGCAGGCCGCTACGGCCACCGCCGCCGAAACGTCCGCCGAAGCCGCCGCCGCCGAAGCCCATGTCGTTGACGTTGTTGGCGTTGAGCATCGAGAAGAGACGCAGGTCGTCCTTCATCACGGCGCCCATGGCACGGCCGGTGTAGCGGTCTTTCGTGCCCACGCCGGCATCGACATTGGCAAACATACCCTTGTTCATGCCAGCCTTCAGGCCGAAGTCGAGCACGGTGGTCTCGTTGCCGTCGTCAATACCTGTGATACGGCTCAGGTCGCTCTTCTCGTCGTAGGTCTTGATGCGCTCCACGATGCTGGTAGGCAGGTTTTTCATGGCCGTCTGCGTGTCGCCAGTCATAAATTCCTTACCGTCAACCTTGATTTTCTTCACCTGCTTGCCGTTGATGGTAATGGTTCCGTCGTCAGCCACCTGTGCGCCGGGCAGACGCTTCACCAGTTCCTCGACCACAGAACCTTCGGGCGTCTTATATGCGCCCGCATTATATATAACGGTGTCGCCCTTGGAGTAGACGCGCGCCATGTTTTTCACCACTTCTGCCCCTTTCAGCATCACGGCATCGACAGTCATCGACATCGTGCCCAGGTTAACGGGCTTGTCGGCCACGGTAACGCTCTTCAACAGGGGTTTGTAGCCCACGTAGGTCACACGTACCAGATACTTGCCGTCGCTCGGGGCGGTCAGCGTAAACTGTCCGTTCATGTTGGTAATGGCATTGGTCACGGCGGTGCTGTCGGCTTTCAGCAGAGCCACCGTTGCCTGAATCACGTCCTCCTCGGCTTCGTCTATCACATGACCGCTGATAGTGCGCTGAGCCTGCATGGAGAGGGCCGAAAAAACGACGGCCATCGTCAGTAGAATTCGTTTCATTTTCTGTATTTAATTTTATTTACTTTTTTGCCTTTTTACATTTCCTTGACGTTTCCAGCAAATGAAAGTTTAACCAACACTCTATTTTTTTGGCAAGAAAAATGGTTTTTATCTGAAATGATGAAATATCTAAATGTAGCCCTGTTCCGGCGTTTCAGCCTTGGTTGCCTTGCAATGCGGCCTTGGTTGCCAGTTAAAGCGGCCTTGGTTGCCAGTTAAAGCGGCCTTGGTTGCCTTGCAATGCGGCCTTCAAAGATACGCTATTCCGAGGGGCTGTGCAAATAAGTTTACATATTTTAACACAACATGTCCGATTATCTGCACTACTACTGCGATGGTCGTATGTAGGGGCAGGCCCTGTGCCTGCCCCTACATTTGTTGAGAAAGCCTCAGATATTGTGTACATCATATTGAACGTCCTATTTCGGAAGTTCCCTTTCCCTGTATGCAAGGGTATTGTAGGGACATATTCTTGTATTTGTCCGCACCCGGAATAACGCCTGCGCTGGGTGTTTTCCCCTAAATTTCTCAGGTATACCTAAGGTGTAAAAACGGGGCGTTTTCTTCGGAAACGCCCTGTTTATATTGGAAGCGCGAAATTCAACATTTCAACATTTCAGCATTTCAGCAAGAAGAAAGTTGGGGGTTTCAGTTTATTATTAATATATTATTATAATAATATATTAATAAT
>JAEEGL015826526.1_pt1 | contig 12320 bp, 8 predicted proteins | sample 9134231 | NCBI WGS metagenome assembly JAEEGL01 (sample SAMN16246548, study PRJNA631951) | gut metagenome | biome: gut microbiome; feature: rumen; material: fiber-attached | host: Bos | place: Iran: Karaj | collected 2018-10 | reverse complement strand
CCAGGGATAATCTGCTCGTCGTACTCCATGGTCTTTACACGGTCACCATTAGGGAGTGTCACCATTGCCACTTCATAGAACACCTCTTCAAAATGCTCCGGGATACGCTTGAGCACTCGGTAATACCAGGTGTCAGGCTTGTCTCTGCCGCCATTGCGCCAGGGCTTTGGCTTCCTCTTCGCTCAACTGGCTAGCCTGTAGCAAGTCCTTCAGCTCTGCCATACCTTTGTTCAGAAAGTCGATGTGGCGGTTCTGGAAGTCCTCATGGATGGCCTGCTGTGCCCTTAGGGCATCCATCTCGCGCTTATGAGACTCCTCCAAACGCTGGATATTACGCTCACTTTCTTCATCAGCGACTTCTTCAGGTTCTCCATATCCACACGATGACTTTCCTTCTGCTCCTCCATTAGGCCCTTGAAGAACATCTTCTGCTCATAAAGCTCACGTGCGTGACGCTCGTTCAACTCCTTCTCACGGGCAGTCCAGTCCTGTCTGCTCGTCAGCTCCGCTATCTCATCCTTCATTTGGGCTATCTGTATGCGGGCCAGTTGAAGTTGATCTTCCACTTTCACGTCCTTCTGCTCACTCGTCATCGATATCATATCACTTACCTACACTTTGGAGAAGATCGACCATGCGCTCGACACTCACATTAGATGAACTTCTCAAAGTCATACCCTTCGTCTTGGCAAAATATCTCAAGAGTTCTGCCTCTTAAATTTCTTATCCATAATGCTTGCGATTAATAATTCGCAGGCCGCTCGGCTATGCTGCTTATTCGAACGAAGTGAGTCTTAAGAAAGGTAAGGATATTTTTTCAAGCAACCTTGCGGAGAAGTGGACGGTTACGGTTCATCATCATCACCAGCCAGTTTTTTCCATAGTAACTGGGATGTGTGGTTCCTTTGATAAGGGAAACAGGAACGTTGGCTTTGTAGGTATCCCCAGCCGTATAGTAGGCTATATGCTTCACCAAATCCGCAGGATGATAAACCATTTGGAAGTATTATAACATTCGTTAGTCCCCTGTTATGCAACAATTTGCTTCGCCATAAAAGAAATCACTATACTCAATTACTCTTCTTATCGTCAGTGTGGTTTCTGTTGTTCTTCCGCACTTCTTCATAGGACAAGTCAACTCACCTCAACCCGTGCATACTCTTGATTGGCCTGATAACCAGCGAAATCTCCTTTTTCTGGTTCTGCAAGTACTCGAAACCGCTGGTAAGTACCACTTCAATAGAGTCGTCGATTATTAGGTAACGGTCGTGGTGTCTGGGTACAGCACCAAGATTCTTGAATGACAATCTGGGATGGGTTCTTTGAAGTTCATTCCTATGAGCTTCATCTATCTTGTCGAAAGAAAAGATGAATTGAATCTTGGCATTAGGAATGATATACTTCAACAAACCGTCAAGATCGTGTGCTGAATTAATGTAGAGGTCATAAAGAAGAATGCTCTTCTTGGCTCCCTGACACAAATTTTTCAAATAGTCTTTAGCAGCTTCGCGCTCAACATCGCCTTCGTAAAAGGTGGTGATGGCCGGATTAAACCTTCCTTCGTCTATGTTAACAAAGGGGAAGTTTGTTTGTTCATCAGTAAGAATAATCTTATAGGTGGTCAATGCGGCCAGTTCCACCAAATTCTGAGTTTTAAGCCCGCTGTTAGCAAGTGCAGACCTGTAGCTTCGTGAAATCTGAATGCCATTATGGTCATATTGACCAACATTCGTAAGGAAATCGTTGTGATAATAAGACAGTATCTTATTCACCAGCTGTCGGTTGTGGCTCTCACCCTGCTTGTACTTGTTGTATTCCACAAACAATTTGTGGTCAAGCACCATCCCGCATTTATTCGCAACTGCAACTTCTTTCATAGTCCTATCCTATTTCCATCAAATCACCAAGTGAAGCATCAAAAAATCCCTCAGGGAAATCCACGATATACCTTCCGTCCTCACCTATCACGACACGCTCAAAATGATCATGGGGATTCTCTTTGTAATAGATGGCCAGCATGTCATCATTAAATTTCTGGCTGTAAATCTGATACTGAATCTTATTGATAACATGCTCGCTATGAGTCTCAATAATCAACTGCACACCAGCATTAGCTATCATGGTAAGGAAAACGCCCAACTTCGCCTGTGCTTTCGGGTGAAGATGAATCTCCGGGTTTTCAATCATCAGAATATCTCCTCGTTTTGCCCGCAGGCACATGACAAGAACCTTGGCCAGATAACTTACTGCCGTACCCAATTGATTAGGCATCAGCCCTTTTATCTCATCAGCATCATACGAAACAATGATATTGGCATTCTTTTCTTCTGTGTTCACCTTGAACTTCATTCCCAGTATTTCCTTCAACCAGTAATCAACCAAGGAGCCAAGTGGCTTTCGCTCGTCAGCACCGTTCAAATCCAATGTAATCGGAGCATCCTTCTCATTGTATAAGGATCCGAACAAATACTCTCCTTGAATACCTACCGAATAATCGTCAGCTTTTAACTCCATCACATCGTATCCTTTCCGGTTAGCACTCAAATAAAACACATTCCTCTCCAAACCAATGGGCAATTCCTTGGGTTCAAGGCTCATAGCGTCCCCGTTTACACTTAGCACGAAACTTCCTTCATCAGCGTTCACCTGAATCTTATAGTCTAGGTAATCATTGTATTTGCATACAGCACTTTTGAAACTGAAGTCAAACGGTTTCAACAGGAACCCTCCCTGTGCATCAGCTTTCTTTAATACTGCCAGAATGGCCTGGATAACAGCAGACTTTCCGGCAGAATTTACCCCGGTAATAACCGTAAACGGCTTTAATTCAAGCGTTTCATCCGAAATATCCATAAAACGCTCTATGTGCAAACTGTTAATCATTTGTTCATTGTTTTGTTTAATTCAATGGCAAGCATCAGTCGCTCCCGGAACTTCACGGTGGAGTCATTGCCGGAATGCAAAATCTTGTATGCGTTGTCATCAATGTATTTATAAATAATGTCTTTCAAAGCTTCCTGACTTGTATTCTTGTAGTCAAACAAAAATGCAATAAACAGGATTTCCAACAGTGGCAGTGAAAACGAGTCATCCAACTTATGCGCAATGTCCTTACCCAACACCCCGACAATAGCTTTCAGATCTTCTTTCATGCGTGTTCTCATCTCATCCACATAATCAGCACCACAGGTCTCATTGACGAATTTCGCTGCATCAGCCAATTGCTGTTTATAGCTTTCGTTCAAGAACCTAGCCATTGAGTCATTCCCTTGTGTTACGACATAATCCACTATCAAGCGTAATGCAATATCCTCTTTGGACAAGTCCTTGTCTGTCTTGCGGCTATTTCTCGTCAGCGCCGTAAAATTCCTGTCTTTTATCAGCACTTCCATCACGTCGGTCATCCGTCCCTTGTATTGTAACAGGCGACGGTTCCTTTCGCTAATCTGGTGTATGCCTATGTTCAGACGGTTGTATATCTCCGCCTTAGTTTTCTCATCTATCGGTGAGGTTATGACATTAAAAGGTATTTCTGTGTAAATCAAACGACTCCTTGCCTTTGAGGGCAGCTCTTCATAATGGCAGTCCTCATACAAGTCCATCATATTCAACTTGCGCAACGCATACTTCCCGGCAACGAAATCACGGAGGGCACTAATCCTCTGTCCACCGTCTATCACGTTCAACATCCCGTCATCTTGCCTTGATGCAGTTATCGTTGTCAAAGGAAGTCCCGCCAACAAGGATTCTATATACTTGCTGCGTTTCTCCACTTCCCATGTGTCGCCGCTCATTGAATCCTCAATCCGCATTTTCCCACCCTTCAACAGCATATTCTTGATATCAAAGACGGAATAATGCCTCAGTTCATTATCAAACGAGACTTTCTCATTGTTGGATGACTGGTAATTCTCCAGAATATCTATTTTCTGTTTGTTGGTCTTGGGCTTTTGCAGGGGTTTTCCTTCAAGATAGGCGGCCATCGAACCTTTCACCTCGTCTCTTGAGTCAAGATAATAGGTGCCAGTCAGTTCAAGCCATTCACTATGAGGGATGAATGACCCCATCAAATTCTTTTCACCTATCATCACCCATAGTATTCTCTTGTGGTTCAATTTCAGATACCGCATCAAGGCATCCTTCCGCACCAGGAAATAACCATGGCTGTTATGGTTGACACTGGCATCAAAGCACACCAAATTACCGTTCGCATCCAATAGTTCACCGTCAACCTCTGAATACCGCATGTCCAAGCCCTCAAAAAGTTGTCTTGACGGTTTCATATAGGACACTGTGTCTGGCTTTGAGTAATCATATTCTGATTCCCAAAGGAACCTGACGCAGGGCAGTTCTACATCCGCAATCTTTTCGCGTTCTTTCTTGTCAAACACCTCCCGTTTTGTCAAACCGTCATCCTCGTAATACTTATAGGCAGGCGACCAGTAGTATTCCCGCCCGAACATCTCATAACGGTCGGAAACTTCCGGCATCCATCTGCCAGTGAAGTTCTGGTCAAGTGCCCAAAGCGCTAAATCTGCAAATTGCTCTTCGTCAACAATGTAGCTTCTTATCTGGTACCACAGGTTACAATACGCCCCTGCATCTTTTTCGTGGGGTTCTACCCAATCGGGGAAAGCTTTCAATGCCAACCAGTGAACACCGTTTTCATCTACCGTCTCTATCACCTTGGCCGGGTCTGGCAGGTTATCATATTTTCTGGTCCATTCTGTTCCTGGACCACTCCATTCTGCGTATTCTTGATTGTTCCACCAATAGCGCGACTCGGGTTCATACCAAGCTGGTATTCTATCCTTAACCAGCATCGTAGGGTCAATATCCCTGAGGTATGGCTCCCATGTTCCATTATAAGCTATGTCTTTATCATTGTTCCAGCGGTCTTGCATAGGATAATTGTCCGACAATCGAGCCACCATCTCATGAAAGGCTATCCACTGGTATTTCTTACCCACACGTTCTCCAGGATATACCTGCCGCATACGGCCATAGCCTATCATCTTGTCATACTCGCCAAACCATTCCTCGTTATAGCCATAATGCTCCATAATCCACTTCACAGCCAGATTACTGAGTTTCTGTGGGTCAAAATCCCAACCTGTCAAATGGCTCTGGAACACATACCGGCCAAAATCGCCGTAGATAGTATAGCCATGTTCAGTTACCATCGACTCCAGAATGGCATCAACGCCTGGAGTAAGCCGTTTGCCGTCCTTGTCTTTCTTGGAATAGGCCTTCGTCTCTTCATCTGTAGGGAAGGTCTCAGAGAATGTACTCTTATAGGGAGGGGTAAATGCTTTATCACCCAATTCTAAGTCTGGATATTTTGCAAGAGCATATTCTATAACCCCTTTGCCATAGTCCCTGACCAGAGCATTTGGATACACTTCACCTTCAACGTCAAACAGATGCTTATATACACTTTTGGCCAAATCGCATAATTTGTCAGTTGCATCTGAAAGCAATGCGCACCCGTATGCGGCTGCATAGATTCTCTCCATCACGTAAGGGTCGTCCACGCCGTCAAACTTATCCAACAGTCTGAGCATCAAATCCACATCGTTGCGCACAAGAGCTATCAGCCCTTTCGACGCATAGTCGCGGATTCGTCTGTCCATACTCGACGTAAACCAGCCAAGGACTATTGCGGTCAGATACTTCGACTCGTCTTCAATTGCCGTCTGCCCAAAGTCTTCCCTGGCCCAGGTTATCAATGTTTCAACAGGATTGTCATAATCACCGCTGATGTCTCTAAGGCATGTTGACCAACGGTGGTCACGCTCAGCCAATTTCCATTTCGTCAGATTCCTGTGCAGAAATTCAGCATTAAAGTAATGACCATTTGTTGGCCCCACCTGTATCAAGGTACTGATGAAGTTCATATACCTGTCATGCGTCATCACCTTGTTGAAATAATCAACAAGTTTCTGACCAATGGTAGATTTCTTCCGCCACAGCAGACTCTTGATCACACTGTCTGCCACAATGTCGTTGTCTTTGAAGTCAGGGATAACCTCATATAGTTCCCTTCCCTCCTTTTCCGGAAGAATAATGGCAAAGGCTTCCACGATTCCGCCATAATACCAAAGGCCATGCTCGTCTTTTATCAGCTTCTTGACAGCTTCTTCTGCACTTTCCGACACATCCAACAGCCGTTGAGAGGTAAGGAAATCATTGAAACGCTCATACGAAAGGTAAACCACCTCTTCATACTCGTCTCTTTTCCCTCTGTAACGCATATTACGAGCCAGGACACCATAAGAGACCAACTCATATAGCAATTCTCCATTGCTGAACTTGTCCGTCTTTACTCCATCTGTCAATTCAATGGCCTTGTCCAGCGGCACATCAGTATCAAGGTGTTCAACCTGATAGTCTATCAGTACATTAACCGCCTTCCTTACGATATGCAGCTCCGGCATATAATTCTTCTTCCTGGGAGAAGACAGATCTCTCTCCACGCCCTCAATAAACAGGTTGATGATAGAGGAAATGCCCTGCATCCCTTCATCTATTTTGGTCAACCCGTTTTTATGCAGTCCGTCACAGAATAGTTTAAGGAACAACGGATTCTTGAATTCAGGCAAAAGCAGTGGAACAGAAGGCAGGGATATGTTCGAATTCTTAAAGAACAACTTGATGGCATCAAAACTGCGATTCTCAAACCCACGATGGGTCAGTGCAAGAATACCATCAGGTTCTTCTTCACCAAAAATCGCTCTTGTGTAGGTGGTTCTGATAGACATAACCAGTCCTAACCACGGATGTGCTTTGATTTGATTGATAAAAGATGAAATATGGCTGTTCCAAAGTTCCTTGCCTCCACCTTCATTCAATGCATCAATAAAGATAATGACACGCTGACCTGTTGACTCAGCCTTGGCTTCCAAAGCTTGCAGGAATTCCTCGTCCGAACCTTTGAATTTCAGCTGTTTGAAAATCTGAGTCCAAGGGTCTTCGTGGGCATTGCAGTGCTGACCAAGAAAGAACAAGCTGTAGCGTTTGTCTTTTCTACGGTTCTCAACAATATCTGCCAGAAGGTGCGACTTTCCAACTCCAGCCTCTCCTTCAAGCAGGATGAACGGCATGTTGGCAGCCAAGCACTCTGTGTCGTCCAAATAGCCAGACAGCCTTTTGCTTTCAAAATAGAATTCCCTTACATCGCGTATCGTATAGCTGTAGTCAACCCTCTTTACGTTTTTATCCTTTATCTCGTTTTGCTTTTTCTGCCTGGTTTCCAGGTACTTGACGAAAGACTGTGCTGCTTCCGCAGCAGCTCCAGCAGCCACATTCAGGCTATCGAAGGGTATAGCATCTATTCCACTGAATACAATAGTTTCTCCAATGTTTATGACTTCTGTCACACTCTTGCTCAACACCTTGTACTCGTCCGATTTCTGGTCCTCTAACGCTGGATGGATACGTTTCCATACCGTTTTGTATTTAGCCAGATGTTCCTTAACCCGTCCTTCAAATCTTGCATTTCGTGATAGACCATCAAATGGTTTGGCTATGTCAAGTTCCACGTTTAGTTCAGGGGTATATCTTGCCCCCAAGTCATCAATGGCTTTTTTGTTCTGATTCTCAAAATCTTTTTCTGTGAACTCATTCTTATTGAACCAGAAGTAAACCAGTCCTTCGTTTTCCTTCTTGCTAAGAATGTTCAGCAGTTCATGTTTACCCCAGTATATGAACTCCGTATGCTCTGCTCCGTCTAACTTGTGCCACTGAACCACCTTTTCCTCATAGCGTTTACGGGCAGATTTGGTTTTATCTTTCCCATCATCAGGCAAGTCCTGGGGCACAACAATATAGTACCTCTTAACGTTCTTATGAAGTCGTAAGGCGGTTTTCACAGAATCACTGATTTGCTCAAACTGCGAAGCCCCTAGTGTTGATGCAAAAAATTTGGCTTGCCACATCCACACGTCACCATTTTCAAATTCCCAATAACACTCCACACCACCATCTGGTCGCCCGTTGCGCACAAATCTTTTACCCCCCGGCACCTCCATTCTGTGTGCCAGTTGGCAAACCAATTCTTCAAAGCCCTCATTCAGAGAGCCTAATGGCCGTATGTTATTGAAGTCTAAATTCTGAGGCATATTAACCCAAATTAATTTGCAAAATTAAAGAATTTACGCCAATCCAATTGCATTCCTTATGTATAATTATGCTTTTTTAGCATTCCGGGCTCGAAACCAAATCAAATTACTCATACTGATTCTTCCGTTTATATTGCTCACACAACGCCAGCATTTCTTTGGACTTATTCAGCCTTTCCTCTTTCAACTCCCCTGCATTTATCCTCTTCCCGTTTGCCTTCACCCAGTTCAGCATATCATGCTCCTCAATGCGGTGCTTACTCGGATTCCGCTTATTCGCCTGAATAAACGCCACCACCTCATCATACCTTGTCAACCATCGTGTTTCTTGATCCATCTTACATCTTCCCTCTTACATCTGACATCAATCGCCATTTCTCCTCTTGCGTCATAATCATGAACCTTTAACCATGAACCGTGAACCCTTTTCCTCCTGCGTCATATTCGTGTCAATTCGTGCCATTCGTGTTCGTTATCAACCATTAACCCTGAACCATTAACCATAAATGAACCCTTAATCATGAACCGTGAATCATAAGTTGTCATGAACCATAAACCCTGGCCCCTGGATCATGAACCATAAGTAATCCTTTCCTCCTTCAACTTCCCGACATTGAATAGCTTCCTCTGGTGCTTTATCCAGTTCCTTATCTCCCTCTCAACACCGTCATATTTTGAAGGATTGCGTTTATGGGCGTTGATAAACTCCACTGCCACTTTCCATTTCTCATCCCATCTCTCATCCTGAGTCATTGCTCATCCTCATTTGTTATCACCGTCAGTTCTATTCCCGTCCTTTCTAGCAGGTAACTCTCCGTCACACCCAGCAACGAGAGAATTTCATCACTTGCCGCCTTCTTTGAAACGCCTGGCTGAACAATAAAAATACTATATCTCACTGGCAATTTCCTCTTGGCGAGTTTCAGCAGCTCCACTAATTTTTCGTGAGTGCCCTTGCATATTCTCGTACATTCATCTCCATTCTTACTCCTCTTCTTTTCCCTTCTCAGTAGGTGGTTCAACATCTCCTCCGGCTCTTTATACTTCCAGTTTGCCGATTTCTGTGCTTGACCACATACCTCATAAAAGTTTGCAATTTGGGACGTGACTCTCCCCTCATGCGCATACTTCAAGTGATAAAGTCCTATGTGGATTTCATCCTCAACCTTCTTTACAGTAACCACGTCTGCTATCTCACCCGCATTGTCATCATCATATACGATATCATAGTCTTTCTCACAAAGTGCTTGTATTACTTTATATTGTATAGACTCAGTCTTGATATATGGTTCCACTCCCCGCGATTCTTTCAGAAGGTTCACCCCGTCCCAGTTCCACGCACAGAATCTGTTCCTGTCAAAGAGCGCAGGGGGGATAGTCAATTCAACATATTCATTACCGCAAAGACTGGAGCCGTCAGAGAAGTAAAATGTTGGCACGTTTTCTTCTTTTTCAAAGAATTCAACCAACCTCAGTTCCCTCGTCCCATATTTTAAGATTGCTTCGCCCGGTGTCAGTTGTTTCACCCTATAGTCCGGGTACTTATTATCTTCATTCTCTGTATTCTCGTATAGTTCAAGCTGAAACTCCACCCGTTTCTCACTGTTAAAAACAGCGAAACGTATCTTATTCCCATCAACCTTATTGTCACATATTTCAATATCGGTATCATACATATACGATTCCGTTCCAAGCAATTTAAAACAATACCGAGACTCAAGTTCTCTAAACATCTCATCATCCCAATCTATGCTGAAAGGAACTGCTCCTTGGGGCAGTTCTTTTATCATCTTCGGTATCAGCGTCTCCTTGAGTATCTGATTACTGTCGATATTGGGGTTTGTTAGTTTGTCGCCTTGCTCTATGCACCACCGTTTAAACTCCATAATATTACCATTCCCGCTAAGGCTCCAGATTCTTCCTTTATATGATGCTCCAATGGATGTCTTCTCCCCATTCTCATAACCATCACCCACCACAAATGATTTCTCACTGTTCATTTTTTCAACTCGTGATAGTGCCGGCTCAACATCACGTCCTGCGTGCATCCTGAATCGTATATCCTTCCCCAGATACACTTTCAGTCCCACATTCCTCAGCTTGGTTCTCTTTAAATTGTGGAATGTTTTAAAGACATCAACCCCATTAATAAGCTTTGGATCTTTACCCGTTGCCCCAACCACATGTTTTGCCACATCGTGATAAAGGCTGGCATTGTCCATACTATTGATGTACAGCAGTTTCTTCTTGTCGTCAAAAAACAATACAAGGTAGCTCCAGACCATTGAACTGACGTCTTTTACTTTAATGCCTTCAATATTCTGTTCTTTGGCCATCACTGCCACAAGCAGCTTTTCTCGTTCGTTCAGGTCATACGACTTGTAATCCAACTGATTATACCCCCTGATTCCTTTAAAGAATGACTCTGGATTCCACCCGTCCGTATAGCTCTGATATACCACTGTACTGTATTTTGGGTATATACTGTTTACAGGTATTTTTGCATCCATGCCGTTCTTAAATCCGTCAAGAAAATCCTTGAAATCCTTCTCATCTGCTATTTTGCCGTCATTTACCTCAGCCAACAGTATGTTCCAGTCAGCATCTTCTTCATATAGGCTGTCAAGTTCCTGCTTAACATTAAGATCGGCCACATTTGCCACAAAAGAAGCATCGCCCAATGTTGCATCGCGACTGGTGCGTGTAAACCTTCCTGCAAACTGAAGCGTTATTGGCAGACTTTTTCTGATGTCATGAAATGCAGCAATCTTAAGTTCAGGCAGGTCAAATCCTTCACCAAGCATATTCACGCATACCACGACATCCACCTCCCGCCTAAGAACTTTGTCATAATTCGCACTATAATCATGACAGCCAGAATATAGAAGTACCACTCTCAGCTCTGGGCAAATCTCTTTATAAATCTTATATACCGCCTCGGCATGTTTCTTAGTGTCACATCGTGCCATCATGATATGACTGTAATTTTTCTGGTCTTCCCTAAGTCTCTCGACAGCCCTCTGTGCTATCACCTTGTCTGCCACCGCTTCTTCACCATATTCTCTTACTGGCAAGAAATGTATTCTTCGGTAATAACCGTCTCGCTGAGCTTGGCGCAATGGATAGTTGAATATAATCTTACCGTCGAGTCGCTGCCCGTCGTTACGGAATGGTGTTGCTGTAAATTGAACTAACCGCTCCCTGGGGAATCTGTCTGCAAATTTTCTCCACGATGCAGCAACGATATGATGCGCCTCATCCACAAACACATTAGAGAAAGATGACACATAAACTTCTTGCTGCTCCAGTGATGCATTGTCAATAATCTGCATTGTGGTCACCACCACGTTACATTGATTGACAAAGTTCTTCAACTCTTCGGCACTGCCAAAAGCTGTTTTTATCAGCCCCACTATAGGATAAAGCGCATCCTCATCAACAATCTCAAAATTTCGCTTCTTCAGCACCCCCACGGTCTTGAACTTGTCAAATAGTTGCCCACGCAAAGCATTAGTCGGGACAGTTACCAACAATCTCTTGCACCTTCCCGCTACTAATGCAGATAACATTGTTTCAGTTTTCCCAGTTCCTGTTGGCAGCACTACTGTCGCCGTCTCTGCTGGAGAAAGCATATGCCCAAGAAGGGCATGCAGTGCTCCCAACTGAGGCTTACGTAATCCTGGATGATCTTCATCCTCCTCCAATTTGAAATGGAATCTGTTTACCCACGACTTTACAACGTCTTCCGGGGTGGTGTCTTTTTGACGGGGGTGTTTTATCCAGCGTTTTTGCTTAACTGCGTTGTCTATCAGTTTTTGTCTTGTCGGCGTCTTGTCGGTTAATAAAACGTATGCAGAATTATCATCATAAATAGCTGAATTCCCTGTCAAACAGTATCGGATACCATTGTCAGTCACCACAACATAACTCCTTTTTTCCTCAACCTCTGCAAGGTTAATAGTGATGCATGGCGACAGCAAATGACATATCATATTGCTACCGCCACTATTGTTGCACAGTTCCATCAAACTATAGGTATCCATAACTTTTAATTAGGTCTTACTAAAGTTTCGCAAGTGATGGCGCACCTGCATAATTTAACATAAAATAGGAATAAAAAAGGCTTCGAAGTTTGTGTAACTCACAGAAAATGAGTACCTTTATAATCGCCAAAAAATAAAGTTCAAACTTAGAAGCCGT